>Ga0210059_1012464_pt1 | contig 12840 bp, 8 predicted proteins | sample Ectturendosymbi2_FD_188042 | JGI IMG/M metagenome (GOLD analysis project Ga0210059, IMG submission 188042) | Ecteinascidia turbinata endosymbiont from Florida, USA - Sample 2 (SPAdes) (version 2) | ecosystem: Host-associated > Tunicates > Ascidians > Unclassified | place: Key West, Florida...
AAATCGATTTCCTATTAAAAATTTGCTGATCGATTCCTTGCTTACACCCATCGTGGAAAGTACATACTTGAATAGAGATATGTGCAAGTTTGAATCATCGCAAAAAGACGAAAGCAGATGGCAGTCGTCTGATTCCTCGAAAGTATACAGAAACACTAGTGCTTTTAAGTGTAATCTCTCCATAATGTTACTTGGAGCAGAATTGTAAAATTGAGTACATACAAAGCCGTATGGCAGGTATTTTGCAACATTCTAAACCAAAGAAGGTTCCTAAATACTTTAATTTCTATAGTAAACCACGACAATGCCTTACCAGTCACCACTAACTCTCGACTGAGTTGTGCATGGGTCACATTACAGAAGAGAAAAGCTAAAAGAAAGAGACACACAGGCTGTGGCAGATCCTGGGGGGAAATTCAGTGCAACTTCCCCCCAAAAAAATTGCGGCACCTATTCTCAAAGTTTACACTTTCAAAATCAATAATGACCTTTTAGTTGCCTCTTCACTTGAAATATTAGAACAAATAGGTATTTTAGCATGTTTTTACTGCCTCTTTCCTGAAGGCTAGGTCTGCCATAGCCAGAGAATTAAATATATCTCTTCCATCAGATACAGGCATTTTTAGTGAAAGCCCAGATTTTTGGCTTTGCATGTGATGAAATGTTACAGTCTGGACCAAGTTCCATGGCAAAATGTGTGAATGCTGTTGGACTATCCAAAGAGTTTGGAGAGCTGAACAAGAATGGAAAAAACAAAGCTGAGGACTCACAATTGTGGGATACATTTTATGATAATGATATGGCATATTACAGTAGGTTGCTTGTGGACCTAGTAAAGTCAGCACCACAATGGACCTTTATTAAATCATGCCACAGTTTCATCAGTGGGAAGCCAAAAAGATGCTGTTGGCAAAAAATCTTGTTAGGAATAAAATCTAATGGTGGACACTAAAGAAAGAATGGTTGCTATATTCTCATACACAAGAATCATTTTTTGTGACAAATAAAACAGCCACAATAATCGAAAACATTGATTCATTCGACGTTTCGGCTTATGCGTAAGTCATCATCAGGAATAAACGAAATGCGACAGTTAAAGGAAAAATAAGGATCCAATTTAGGGCATTCGTACTGTGTTGCGTCATATAGACCATTATGTGTTAAAAAGCAACAGGGGAAGGGATGAACCATCGACGTTGAGATCTGGCTGGTATTATGAACAATCGACGTTGAGATCTGGCTGGCTGGTATATAATGCCATACACAGTGAATTTATGAACATTAAAAGCATACTGATCAGAAATGGATATCCCAAAGCATATATTGATCTTTGCATCATGAAATATCTCAACAAGAAACATGAAACCTCCGTTAATTCGTTCACGATAACACCGTCAATGACAACCACCATCAACATGCGTCTCCCCAACCTTGGGGAAATTTCCTATGAAGTCCGCCGAGAAATGCAAAGACTTGTACACCGCTATGCCATCATGCCCTTTCAGTTTCGTTTCATACATGAAACTAATAAGTTGAAAAAATCTTTTGCATATAAAGACAAACAGAATCATCTTCATCGCTCAAGTGTAGTCTACAACCTAACATGCACATGTGGGTCAAATTACATTGGACAGACTCGCCGAAATTTAATAACCCGAATCAACGAACACAAATTTGATCAACGTTCTGAAGTTTGCATACATCTGTTGGCCAATCCCACGCCCCGTTTTAACTTCAAGCAACCGGAAACATTGGGAAGCATCGTCGGTCAGAAGGAACTTCACCTACTCGAGTCTCTTCTGATACAGCAATACCAGCCAGATCTCAACGTCGATGGTTCATCCATCCTCCTGCTGCTTTTTAACATATAATGGTCTATATGACGCAACACAGTACGAATGCCCTAAATTGGATCCTTATTTTTCCTTTAACTGTCGCATTTCGTTTATTCCTGATGACTTACGCATAAGCCGAAACGTCGAACAAAACAATGTTTTCGATGATTGTGGCTGTTTTATTTGTCATAAGAATCAGTTTACTCTTTTGTTTTTGAACTATTTGTGCCTAAAGGGACAATGTATTTTGTTAGTAATGAAGGGTTCAGTGAAAAATTAAACACTGTTGTAATTGACAATCATGAGAAAAGTGCAACTCTGCTGTTGACATATTTACCTCAGAAACAAGGCCGAGGCTTGAGACATCCACTAGAAAAACAAATTGAAGCAGTAATTACTCTCCACAAGGAAAATAAACAAGGAATCAACAAGCAAAGTTTTAATAGGATATAGATTTCATGTATCAAATGCCAACATGTCTGGACGTTACAACGGTGTGCAGCAAAAGCTTTCAGATGCAAATCAGTTTGTCATACATGTACTCTGTGCAGCTCATTTACTGAATTTGGTGGAGCATAGTGCTGTGGATTACTGACAAGTTGTAGATATCTTTTCCAGCCTACAGTTGCTTTACAAATTCTTTTCAACTCTACAGATGGAGAAATTGATTAGTAAAGATTACATGGAAAAAATATTGAAATCACTTTCAGGCACCAGATGGGATACACACATGGTGGCATTGTAGTAATTACAAGCTCTTTTCTCAAAATTCTGGATGATTGTGGTTCATTTGTCAAATGACCGACTGCAGAAAGGTGACACTAGGAGAGGCAAACAATATTTCTGAACTAGAATTTGTGTTCATGCTAAATTTTTGGAATGAAACTCTGGAAAAATTTCATCAAACAAGTCAGCTTCTTCAAAGTGAAAGCGTGATCTTGCAAACATGTGCAGATTTGTATTTATCATTGGCATATCAGTTGCACACATCAGGAGATGAGTTTGAGAGATTTGAATCACTTGCATAGGACATGCTCCTAGATGTTTGATACAAAGCAACGGAAACATACAAGTGGATAAGAAAATGCCCAACAATGGAAATGCATCAGGGGTGATTCTCAGTGCCACAGATAAATTACATATCTCCACATTCTATGGAATTATATGTAATGTTCAGATGTTAGAAAAGGCAATGAGGAGATGGAAGGTGCACAAGGAAATAGCAGACAGATTCTTTTGTCTGACATATGTTCCTAATGCCACCCAACAGGGTACCAACTTTCAATTACCAGCAAGTGAAAGGTATTCACAGACTTGTTAGACACTCAATGATGCTAATGTAGGTGACTTTAACAACACTTTGTTCACAGAGCTTCAGAAGTTCCATAAACATGTTTTTCGTAAATCAAAAACAACCAAGAAAACATCTTTCACTCACATGGAACTTCACAAAACAATTATAGAAGACAAACTAGAGAGTGATTTTCCAAATGTGGCAACTGCCTTAGAATTTTTTAACATTACTTGTAAGCAACGGCACAACAGAGGTTTTTCTCACAATTGAAGTGTATAAAAAACATAAGAACAGTCATGCTCTAAGAAAGACTCGACTCACTACATGTAAATTTAACAATTGAAGTAGATATTCTGAGAAATATTAACTTAAAGCAGCCTGTTCCAACTACTTTTGACCTATGGGCTATTTTACAAAAATGTGACAACTTGTGGGCCACTTCCAACAAAATGATGTATAAAACAACAGTTTTACAAAACTGGAAATTGAAAAGGAAAAATACGTGAATTGAGTGTGTCACTGAAATTATTAAGCAATAGCAATAAACAATTTATTCAAATCTCTATCAATGCGATGCCTGTGGTTGAGGATTCTCTGACACTATCGTTCCTTTAACCAGGTTTTCTTTAAGGAAAATGTCAGGTAGCCGGTATGAACCTGAAAAGACGAGATTTCTCTGATTTTAGGGGCCCGATGATGATCTTATCTGATTCTAGGGATCTGAATTAGGTCCCTAACACACCTTAGAAAAACTTGCTTTAACAATACCAATATGTCAGTGGTAGTTTCACCTGCCATTCGATTTCCGTTTTATATTTGACTTGCTTCATTCTAGAAAACGTACTGTCACACACATGTGTTTCAAAACATCAAGTGCATCTTTCGTGCAAAATTTCAGTTCGGGAAATCTATCTTTGCTGACGAATTTCTAGAAGCTCTCTACAGTCTAGTCTAACGCCATTAATATTGTACATTACTTTGAAGAAATGTTACGCTTGTTCTAGTTAAATTCACCTACTGTAACATACACACTACAATCCATACCAAGGAAGCTTGTGGGCCTTAAAAATTCTGTCTGTGGGCCACATGTGGCCTGTAGCTGGACTATACTGACTTCACTCTTTGGCGTCCGCTAGGATTCGGGGATTTTCGAAAAAAAACACCTAAACACACATGGCTTTGTGCAGGAATTTCTCCGGTCTGGTATTCTCTACAGACCTGGTAAAAGTCTCAAAAGACGCAGCAAGTCTTCCAGTCTGCACTTGAAAAAAAATTTTTTGCTTGGGGTTGCGGGTTTTTTGTGAGTGATGTCATAAGTGGAGGACTTTCAGGCCACCTTGGCCCACTTTGCCTGGCCCTTGGCATCAACCGTCAGGTGGCAGTATTTCGCTGATGTTTTCACTGGAAACTAGGCTACAATCTGAGTCTTTTTATACTTTGGATGACCTGCTGGGGTTTCGGGTTCAAAACTTGTGATGTAAGTTAATAAAAATATTTGACTAATTAGCTCATTAGACAATTAATTAACTTGTTTATTTTAGATCATAACTTTTGAACCAGAAATGCTAGAAAATCAATCAAAGGCTCAAAAGACTCAGACTCGAGCCTAGTTTCCAATGAAAACTTTAGCGAAACACTTTGGCCTAGCGGTTAGGCCCTAGACCAGGTAACATGACCCAAAATGACTCTAAAACTACTTCACTTGTGATGTCAATCACAAAAAATCTGCACCCCCAACCAAAAATTTTTTTCGAGTGCAATCTACTAGATTGGCTGATCTGTTTGAGCCCTTGAACAGCTCTCTAGCGCAATCGACGGAGGAGCTAGGGCGTTGGTAAGGCAACCGAAAACTGCTGTTTTTAAGGCCGAAATCGAAGTACGAATATGTCGTAGACCGGCTCTCAAAGTGTTAAGGATATTACCAGTGATTTTGAAAAAATGAAACGTAGAAAAATGCCTTAAGTCATGAATGCTGTAACTTTGATATTCAATTTCTGAAGTACCCCAACGTACGTTGCATTTGCACTGCTGTATTGTGTCTGGTTAGACAGGTCAACAAATAAAATGGAAAGGCTCAGTATAGAAAAGTGGGGACACCAACGCTGGGCAGTGCTTGGGCTCCAGTAAGCCTCATTCTGGCCCTGGCCATAGTACACTGAATAACTGCTGGGGTCTACTGGAGCAATGAAGCCTCAAACTACTGTTAATCAGGAAAGGAATGCAAACGGCGTTTTTTAACAAATCAAACAAACTTAAGAGGGATGATCACATCTCAGCTACAGTAGTTTAAAAGTACATTCAATTCCAGTAGTTTTTTATTAACACTTTGAGAGCCAGCGTACGATATATACATACTTCGATTGTGGCCTAAAAAACAGCAGTTTTCGGTTGCCTTACCAACACCCTAGCCTCATTCTGGTCCTGGCCATAGCACACTGCATAACTGACCCCACCATAACCGAAACAACATTTAAAACTTTTGAAAATGCACATTGTCAAGTTGTCAACACTAGTGTCAGTGTGAATTGCGGGAGAAAGTGGGCAAAATTAACCTTTACGGACCACAGAAGCTGATGTATTGACAGTTTGCCAGGTTTTTCTACAATAACTTGTGAACCACTTAAGCTAACCAGGGTTACGTAGTCGGAGGTAAAATGTCTGACTACGACCTTGCCGAAATTTCTAATTCCTTAACATAAACTTAACACTTTGACGTCCAGCTGGTTTCGGGGATTCTTGGTGCCTCGCACGTGGTTTTGCGCGCACGTAATTCAGGTGACGGAAGTGGTAGAAAGCTGTTCAAAGGCTCAAAACACGCGGCAAGTATTCTAGACTGAACTCGAAAAAAATTTTTTGGTTGGGGCGTGCAGATTTTTTATGAGTGACATTAAGTGGAGCGCTTTTAGGCCACCTTGGCCCACTTCACCTAGCCCTAATCCGTTAGATGGTAGAATTTCACTGATGTTTTTATTGGAAACTAGGCTACAATCCATATCTTTTGATACTTTGGATGACCTGTTGGGGATTAGGGTTCAAACGTTATGATCTAAAGCAGTGGTTCTCAAAGTGGTTGATATCGACCCTCAGGGATCAATTGGACCATCCAAGGGGTCGATAAATAGTCACAGGGTCAGATGGGGTCACTGAATGACCAGGGAGTCAATGAATAACTGCTGGGGTCTACTGGAGCAATGAAGCCTCAAACTACTGTTGATCAGGCAAGGAATGCAAACGGCGTTTTTTAACAAATCAAACAAAATTAAGAGGGCTGATCACATCTCAGCTACAGTAGTTTAAAAGTACATTCCATTCCAGTAGTTTTTTATTAACACTTTGAGAGCCAGCGTACGATATATACATACTTCGATTGTGGCCTAAAAAACAGCAGTTTTCGGTTGCCTTACCAACACCCTAGCTCCTCTGTCGATTGCGCTAGAGAGCTGTTCAAGCGCTCAAATGGATCAGCCAGTCTAGTAGATTGCACTCGAAAAAATTTTTGGTTGGGCGGGTGTGGATTTTTTTTGATTGACGTCATAAGTGAAAAAGTTTTGGGGTCGTTTTGGCTCATGTTACCTGGCCTAGGGCACAACCGCTAGGCCAAAGTGTTACGCTGAAGTTTTCATTGGAAACTAGGCTCGAGTCCAAGTCTTTTGAGCCTTTGATTGACTTTCTAGCGTTTCTGGTTCAAAAGTTATGATCTAAAATAAACAAATTAAATAATTAACTAGTTTGTTAATTAGTCAAATATTTTTATTAACTTACATCACAACTTTTGAACCCGAAACCCTAGCAGGTCATCCAAAGTATCAAAAGACTTGGATTGTAGCCTAGTTTCCAGTAAAAACTTCAGCGAAATACTACCACCTAACGGTTGGGACCCAGGGCCAGGCAAATTGGGCCAAGGTTGCCTAAAAGTCCTCCACTTATGACGTCTCTCACAAAGAACCCGCACCCCCAAGCAAAAAACTTTTTTTCGAGTGCAGACTAGAAGCCTTGCTGTGTCGTTTGAGACTTTTACCGGGTCTGTAGAGCATACCCGACCAGAGAAATTCCCGCGCAAAACCACATGTGTTTAGGCGGTTTTTTTTCCGAGAGCAGCCGGACGCCAAAGTGTTAAATTATCTGTTGTGATGACATTATGAAAACTATTGTTTGTTATGTCACAAACAATATTGTAGCGCATGTGTCGCAGTTCGGCAGTTGTTAGACTGGTAGCACAGCAGTTTAACACATACTTTCCTTGTATTAGTACCTGTCGGGCTAGGCCACGCGGTCTACAGAAAATTGTATAGTTTAATTGGGCGTCAACCTTCAGAAAAGTTTGAGAATCACTGATCTAAAGTAAGAAAAATATTTGACTAATTAGCTAATTAGACAATTAATTCATTTGTATATTTTAGATCATAACTTTTGAACCAGAAGCGCTAGAAAGTCAATCAAAGGCTCAAAAGACTCTTGGAATCAAGCCTAGTTTCCAATGAAAACTTCAGCGAAATACTTTGGCCTAGCAGTTAGGCCCTAGGCCAGGCAACATGAGCCAAAATGGCCCAAAAACTACTTCACTTATGACGTCACTCACAAAAAATCCGCAACCCCGAACCAAAAATTTTTTTCGAGTGCAATCTAGGAGACTGTCCGATCCATTTGAGCCCTTGAACAGCTCTCTAGCGCAATCGGCGGAGGAGCTAGGGCGTTGGTAAGTCACCTGACACCTGCTGGTTTTAGGCCAAAATTGAAGTACGAATATATCGTACTCCAGTTCTCAAAGTGTTAATCGAACCTAGAAGACTTGCAGCATCTGTAGAGGGTTTGAACAGCTCTCTAGCTATAGCGACTGGTGAGTTATAACCAAAAAGTGCCGGCCACTATAGTGGCTCACGCGGGCGTTAAAGGGTGAGAATTTGTTCAAGATAGTTATATTGAAGTTATTTTTTAATCATTGCGATTTTCTATTGTGCAAACACAACTGCATTACATATGCCTGACTGGAAATTTTTGGAAGGGGTTGTTAAGTTAAATTGGGTTGCAAAATGGGTTGCTGCATAAAAAAGGTTGAAAACCACTGGTTTAGGGGTTAGGTTCAGCTTTACGGGTTAGGTTTAGGTTTATGACAGTGGTTCTTAACCAGGGGTACACATATCCCATGGGGGTACAAAGCACCAAAATGTTCAGGGATACACGCCCTGAAAATTAAAAAAATGTGTTGTCATTGTTGTGAGTGCAGTAAACTTTATTAGAAGCCGAGCCTTGAATCACCGTCTGTTCTAAGTCTTTTGTAACGAACTTGGGGATGAACACAGTGTTCTTCTTTACCACACAGAGCTATCCCATGGTCAAATACTTGCTCGTGTCTTTGAGCTGTACAAATAAATTCAGTAGTTTTGAGACGCTGAGGTAGCGGCACAGCAGAGAACTTTGAAAATGAGGAGTTAGCTGTGTCCCTGGTATACCTTGCAAATTTGTTCAGCCACCTTAACAACTTGAACACCTCCATTTAGGGAACAAACATGAACGTGATCACAGCTAGGGAAAGGATATCTCCTTTTACTAATAAACTTTCAATCTGAATTACAGTACTCACGTTGGATCAGGCAACCACGCTAATTTTCCACAACTTGAAGTTTGCAATGGAAAAATATCGCTACCCATTGTCATTGAAAAAAAAATTCCTGGCATTATGGCAGTCCTTGAACAGTTACCTTCAGCCAGGAGAGGTTTCTATTTCACAGGGTTGGATGCAGGACCCATTTATTTTTAAACTAAAATCTATGGATGGCAATGATGGAATGACGAAAGATCTAGTTGAAATAAAGCCAGAAAAAAACCTAAATGGAGTTCCATTCAATGCAGTTAGATACCTTCTGGTGCACGCAACACAACGCTTTCCCAACTTAGCAAAGACAGCTTTGGAAGTCCTTGTGACTTTTGCAACAAACTACTTATGTGAAAGCGGTTTCTCAACTCTTCTGCACATCAAAACTAAGGCCAGGAATAATTTAGAGTCCGGTGATGACGTGCAAATAAGGATGTATATTATGGAACATTTAGTGGTTCTGGAATATTCTGGAATCTTTGTTTTGAATCCAGAATATCGAATCCTATTCCGGAATAATTTGTTAGGAGCAAAATCAGCTGATTGCACAGAGGTTTAGAATGCTGATCAGTGATCACACAACCTGTTGATTAGCTTGTTACATCACTACTCAGTGCCATGAGCCTGTTGAGTGTTTCTTTCTTTCTCTTACTCAGGAGCACAAAGATGTCACTGCAAAATTTATTGAAATTATTTATTTTGCCGTTCTTTAAAATTAACGTTTATTTAATCCAAATTTATTTCCAATCTAAATGTTCAAAAAAAATTATAATTTTTGGATTCAAATACTGAAGGAAAACCTAATAAAACCCACCAAAAAAACCCTCTTAACTTTTCCTTTGAAAAATCTACTAAATAAAAAATAAAATAAGCAGGACACTTGTACAGTTAAGTGTAGTTTTTTTAAAATCAAACAAAACGAACAACAAAATTTGAAGGACTTGAAAAAAGAGAATAAATCGAACAGTTTCAATAAATTTTAATGGTCATCTTCTTCACTTTTTCTGATTTTGGACCATACCAAATCATATATTGAAAAAATACACTGTATAGATACTGGAGTAGCAGGTCATACAGATAAATTTGACATTAAACTGTGGAGTTTGTGTGGGAGTAGTTTTTCTGTTTGCTCTGCGCATGCTTGCCAAGCCTTACCACTTAGGAGTGAATTGACCAACAACACACTGTGAAAACAAAGATCGGGTACATTTCTTTGCCCTCGATTTTGAATGCCATAATAAGCAAGTTATTATTGTGTAATTCTCAGAATAGTGATATTGCATGATGGAATAAAAAACAATTCAGAATGGGGTTCTTCTGTTTTCTTAAAAAAAGAACAAAATCTTGTTTCTTTAAAAAAACAAAAAAAACGTTTTTTTTAAACAGGCGGGTTGTTTTTTTTAAAAGAAACCGGTTTCCTGATACTGTAGCCTATTCAAGCAGAATTTTATGCTTTGGACTGGCAAACATTTTATGCAAGTATTGAATGTGATGAAACCTGTGTAATGGGTCTAGTGAAAATTACTACCTACGAACTTCCGAGAAAGTGACATCACAGACACAGTGATATCATAGTTACACTTGATCATCAACTATCAACTTGATGGCGTCACATGCCAAATTTCACGACGACAAGATATCATGGCAAAAGCACCAAGTAGTACCAGAATTGGTATAAATGTACCAACTCTGGTAGTCTTACATTATAATGCCATGATTTTTTATCCTGAGCTAAAATCTACTTTCTTTCAGTTGCACTAGACTATTGTTAGACACTTGACACCACTTAACAAGTTCACAACCAGTGTTGCCACTGGGGTCAGTCGCGGTAATATCATATTGTTGCTTTTTTCAACATCAGATAACATCAGATTTTTACATTACAGTTAAATTAATAATATGAGCTAAATACTTCCATTAACAATCCCTAACAAAGTGCAATAACCCACATTGAATCTGAAACAGAAAGAAGTATCGCCATGAATGGTAAAATCAGTCATTTATGTGTAACGGTTATTCATGCATAAGTCTTCATAACATTATTCCTAATGCTATGGAGAGAGCTTCTTCAGTTTGGAAGGATTACCAAACACACATGAGGGTGAGAAATTGATGAAAGAAACTTAAAAATCATGATTCTAAGGCATTTTCATTCTTAAAGTATAGAAAATTTGGGAAAAAACAGTAGCTCAGTCAACATCAGATTTTTTGTTGCCAAAACATCAAACATCAGAAATTTCGCTCAAAACATCAGATCTCATGTTAAAACATCAGAAGCACTGTTGCCACTCTGATGTTATGGAAAAGTACTAGATTTCATGAAAAAAAACACTAGATTCACAAAAAACACTAGATTTCAAAGGTGAAAGATTTGTCAAATCACAAGAAAATTGGTGTTATAATTAATAGTCATTTATTTTAATTTGTCTCAGGCCAGATGGCCCATAGAACACACAAACACGCTAACGATTATTCTTTTACGCCATAAATCTTTTAATATAACTTCAAGTGCAACACCGTTAGCCTGTACATGGTAAATTACCACTTCAGGAGAAAAAGACCAAACACACATCCACGCCATTGCCGCACAGGCCTGCACAACATGCGACCCGCGGAAGTTTTCACAATTGTAGAAAATATTGCAGCCAGTGTTGCCACTGGGGTATGTCACGTCAACATCAGATTGTTGTGTCTTTCAACATCAGAGAGTGAGAGAGAGAGTTTATTGGCACAAACATTAAACAATTTCATGCAAAAATAAAATTAAGGCGCTGGGACACCTAAAAAAACCTGCAAAACAGGTTGTCTTGTCAGGCACCCCTCAAAAGCTTCATAAATTTCTATCAGATAATATCAGATTTTTACATTACAGCTTTAGCTTAGTTAATCAGCTAATGCCAATGCCTAACAAAGTGCAATAACCCACGTTGAATCTGAAAAATAGAGAAGTATCGTCATTAAATGAAAAAGTTGGTTATTTATGTGTAACGTAAATGTTAGTCCCAACGCTATGAAGAGAGCTTCTTCAGTTTGGAACGATTACCAAACATACATGAGGTTGAGAAATTGATTAAAGAAACTTAAAAAACATGAATCTAAGTCAATGTCATCCCAAAAGTATAGAAAATTTGGGAAAAAAACAACAGTTCGGTCAACATCTGGTTTGTTGCAAAAACAACAGACATCAGAAATTTTTCTCAAAACATCAGACCTGATGTTAAAACATCAGAAGTGGCAACACTGATAATGATTCACTGATTTCAGCAGCCCAGAGGCGACTCCAGGTCAAACGCGCCACTCGGGCTCATCATTCAATTTGTTCGGATGCCAACTACTACTGTATCTATAACTGTTCGAGGCTTGCGCACTGAAATTTCCATTTGCTCTCATGCCCAGGCTGGCATTATTGCTGCTCTGTGACGGTGGTTGGGTAACAATGAACGAGTAGGTTTGGGAAGTTCTCATGAGAACTTGTTCAATGTGGCGCAACGTACGTCACAAAGGGATAACACTAAACGGAGGGCCGGCGGGCTGGAGGGCCGTGTTGCCAATTGAAAAACATGAATTTTCCGCGGCTGCCTGCTGCACAGAAGAGTGGGCCAGTGTCAAGCGAAATTTCTGATTTGTGAAATTTCTGACTTCACGCCATGTGCACATGCATAAAATAATATTCTACATATCGAATACGCAGATAAAACTGATGATTTCGGCTTAGAGTTTTGTGTTTAGGTGAGTGGGTGGGGTTAGGGGTTGGGTTAGAAAAAGAAATATAATTGAGGTCTAACACTAAGTCCAATATTTTTCAGTGGTTATAGTTATTCCCGTACTGTAACTTGTTTGTGGGTATCTGACATCTTACCAGAAAGTTTTAATTTACACAACACACATCAAAATTGTGATCGCCGAACTTTATTCCTTTACTCTGAGAAGCAAACTAGCTGACAAACAATAATAGGTCAGAAATTTCGCAAAGGTCAGAAATTTCGCTTGACACAGGCAGGCTGCACAGCAGGACGGGCCTGTGGGCTGCACATTATGGCGGGCCGGCGGGCTGCACATTAAGCTTGGCTACGGAAAAGGGCGGGCCGGAGGGCTGCTCTTTTCTGCAGCCCGCCGAA
>Ga0210059_1012465_pt1 | contig 12839 bp, 9 predicted proteins | sample Ectturendosymbi2_FD_188042 | JGI IMG/M metagenome (GOLD analysis project Ga0210059, IMG submission 188042) | Ecteinascidia turbinata endosymbiont from Florida, USA - Sample 2 (SPAdes) (version 2) | ecosystem: Host-associated > Tunicates > Ascidians > Unclassified | place: Key West, Florida...
ACACGTTCCCATATGAGCAAACTTAAACACAGAATGAATATGGTGAAATTTATCATTCCGAATTTCGCTGTATATATCTGTCACCAGCTCAGTGATATTTTTATTTAAACGCGTTATGTTCTGTGTCACTTCGCAGCAGCTTTGCCCTTTTGAAGTCGTTTGCATTTCTTTGTGAACTATGATCAGCTGATGCACCATTTATATATATTTTTCAGCTTTATGACTCCAGAGTGAAAACTACAGACAAATCCATATTGGTGAATTATTTGCGTGGAAACCTTGTTCTAGAAAATGGAAAACCACTAGAGGTTGTTTCTAGAAGCAACGTTTTGGGTCTGCATTTCATATCGTCCAATAGTGGATATGGCATTGGAAAATATGGCTTCAATGGAACAATAACTGCAGGATAACAAATGGCTGAATGTTGACCCTCGAATATGGTTATCGATAAATGAGTAATAGCTTTCCAGCTGTATAAAAATTATCTGTGATTTCGTCTCCTTTCTTTGCTTTTGAAGAATTCTCAAGTTTTGAAATTTTGCTGTTTTTTTTCAAATTAACGAAATATCGAAATGTGTGCAATGGCGCAGCGAGGATGGCTGATGGGCCCCCTTTAGCGGTCAGAATATTGATGTTGATTTTCTTAGTTTTTCACCAACATTGTACTGAAAGTCGAGGTCGGTTGTATTGCAAAATTTTTTTTGGCAGTACCACAGGCGTAGCAACACATTCGTTATCAAACCAAGCTGTTATGAATTTTCGAGATTTGAGAAATATTGAAGCAGCTTTCTTCATTCCTGCGCGTTATATATATAACAAGAGCTGTGTGCTGCCGTGCTCTGCCAGCGTGGGAACAAGCTTGGAATTTAATTTGAACTACCAACAGTGTCGATTGATGTGTAGCTTATACGTCACAAAGCTGGGACCTTCCTAATGTACACACGTGGATGATATATGCATCAGTGTTACCACTTCTGATGTTTGGGGAGAAATTGCTGAGGTCTGATGTTTTGGCAGCATATCTGACGTTGACTGAGCTGTTGTTTCTTTACCCTAATTTTTTATCATTTCGGGATTAAGATAATTAGATTCATAATTTTCAAATTTTGTTTCATCGATTTCTCACTCTCATGTGTGTTTTGTAATCGTTCCAAACTGAAGAAGCTCTCTTCCCAGCATTGGGAATAACATAAAACGTTACGCATATAACCGATTTTTCCCATTAATGACGATGCTTCGCTTAGTTTCGGATTCAACGTGGGTTATCGCACTTTGCTAGGTATTGGTACAGAACTATCACCAGAAAGTCTTCAATAGGGGGGCTTACGTTTGTCTCGGGGGAGCTTGACATTCTAAAATTTGACAAAAACTCCACTGATTTAAAGTGTTTCATATTTGGATTTGGGGGGTTGAAATTTTGTTTGGGGACTACGCTTAACAAAGACCTCATACGACGGGACTGTATTGGTAATGAAAGCATTTAGCAGCTTATATTAAAGAGTGTTGTAAAAATCCGATGTTGAAAAAGATAATAATCTGATGTTAACGAGACTGACCCCAGTGGCAAGACTGTCTGATATGCAGTGCGAGGTGTGGGTGACCGCTAGCTGCAAGCTTGAATTAATTAGCTATTCTGCTAATCAGTTGCACGCCGCTCTTTAGTCAGGGAAAAGTGTTGATTGAAATCGGGCAAGTTTGAGATGAAATTGAAAAGACATTCATCTTCGTGTGAAACAGATCAGGGTAAGCAGCCTCGAAACGCTTTTATTGACCGGTGTCAGAACAGTAGGCCTACATGCCCACCGGCAGAAAAGCAGCCACGGGAGTCTTGTGCAACTGGTAGTGACAATATTTTCGGTGAATCCTCCAAGCATGAATAAGATTATTGACATTAGGAACTTTGCGGGACGTTCTCTGAGTGAACGCGACCGAATAACTTTATTGTTAAATAGCTGGACTCCATCTCCATACGATTTTCGTGTGGTACACACAAGCTTCCCGAAACAACGTTTCCAAGTGCGATGGTTGGAGGAGTTTAAGTGGTTAGCCTGCAGTGAAATTCATGAAGAGTCACTTTGCAAATGGTGTGTTGCGTGCGTTTGCACCTGATGTTGTCAGCTAAGGCCCTTGGTATGTTGGTAAAATCAGCTCACAAAAATTGGGAAAAAGCGAAAGAAGACAAGTTTTGCGCAGATACGTTTGATGTGTTAGTTGGAAGGATACCCAGTTTTCGTGGTGAGTGCAGTCAATTGTTTATCTGCAAATGAGGTTTTTCCTTGACTTTTCAAGGCTTTTGCTTCCGTAACGTCAGCCCCCCCCCCTTAGAAAAATCCTGGCTGCGCCCCTGAATGTGTGTCTTGCGGTTTTGATAGTGTTAAGACTTATCTGCTTTATCTTTTTTGACAATGATTTTTTCAGGGTGAAACGCACTTCAGTGTTTTGTTACTGATGGATAGTGTTGCGTATAAGGTGCGCAACTGCGCAGTACCACTATACAATTTTCGAAGTGCTATCTCATTCGCTCGCACTAGCAAAACTGTAAATTTAATATAGTATAAATATTGCATAGCCTTTTTACCGCTTGATACGCTTCACTGGTTGTGTGTCTGCATGGTTGCGCAATTGCATGTGCAATGAAAAACAAGCATTTCCTCAGTGCAATGTTTTGTCAGAAGAAGGGCCGATTTAACTGATGCGAGGCCTTAGGCTAATTCTCTTGTGAGGCTCCCTCTCCCACTGTTACGAGAAAAAAATGGAAAGCGTTATTGCGAAAATCCGAAAATGACGTTCTGATCATTACTGGAATGCCCTGCCCTCTGCGTTTGTTGCTGCCTTCGACGCAAAAGCGTCAAAATGTACGGGATTGTTGAAATTCTACTTGGCTGGCGGGAACAGGATGATTAACTGCCAGAGGCAAGTCAACCAAAATCGCCTCAATTGAAATATTTGACAAAAGCCATGATGCTCGTTTTTTACTAGAGTCACATCTGTTTTTTCTTATCTGTGTTGAAAAACAAACAAACACACTGCACCTATATATTATGTAACATAAAGACTAAAGCACAACGTGATGACCACATTGCAACTCGCTTACCACGGCTGTACAAATCTCACACACGAGCAAAACACGTCAAGTAAAACGAATCCAAATGGATGTAACTGTTAGGTTCACGATTCGCGTGTTTCGTACTTTTTCAGACTGCTAACAATCGAACGCAACTGAACTGTCACGTGAAAGATGTGTGGTTTAAAAAACAGAGTAATCGCCAGAATGTCTTGTGAATAGGGAGTTTGAATTTGCGCAAGGGGTCGTGACATTCTGAAAATTTGATAAAATCTTTCCTGATTTATAGTGCTTTATATTTAAATTTGGAAGGGCTGAGCTCGCCAACGCCCACAGTGGCGACTGGACTGGTTTCAATTTCGCTTATTCTGTCATTATTGAAATACGTATAAAGAACGATCTTCGAATCAAGTAAGGCTGAACATAACACAGTAAGCAATTATAATAACTTTGTTCTGTCTTCTTCATAACAAAATCATCTTAAGAATTAATTACAATTGGTTTGTCTACGTTTGTCACTTTTAATGTACCGAATGCTTAGTGCGAACAACCTCTCCTGGAACATCGCCACCCATTAATTCATTTTTCATTGTGTTGAATCTTGAAAAGGACCTTCCCCCTGAGAAGTTAGTGATCATCAAGCTAGAGAAAATAAGTCTTCGCCTGGTTGCATAAACTAAGAACCACTAATCTAAGGCATCAGACGTAAACGCGCTTTTTTCATTTTTTTGCTGTTTCCCTGCCTCTTTGGGGAAGACTTCTGCGGTTGCCAGTTGGAAAAGTGGCTTTTAATTGCTCGCTATTCAAGCTCAAGATCTCTGATTTACTTAGCATGGGAGCAGTACAAACTTGCGCAAGTACTCAATAGCAATCTGATTTCTGAATGATTTTACTGAAGAAAATTCAAATAGATTTCTGAATGACTTTACTGAAGATCTAAAAACACCAATCGAGCTTTACGCGATACAAACGCTGACAAAACTACTGTATTGCTCAGTCAACTAAGAAACAACTATGCTATTATTGTAGGATACTGCTGTTAGCCCTACACGAAGATCATATCTGCAGTACCACCTTGGTTTGATCAAGTGCAGTGACGTAACTAGAGGTTTGGCTAGGGGGAAGCTTAGCTGAAGGGAACCCACTGGCTAGCACTCAGAAAATAGTTGAGAAACATATAGCAAATCCGGTATTGAACGGCTATACAAAAATCCGAAATCACCGGAAAACACTCCGAAGAACGCAAAAAAACAACAATCTACTGAAACCAAAAGAATAGTAAATAATAACGAGGTGAAAGCTCGGTTGGGGCCCGGTTTTTACTTTCATCTTGGCAGGGGAGCGGTTCGCACCCCTGCCACCCGTCAGTTAAGCCACTGATCAAGCGCATTTCAAACATGAACAGCCGCAAGTTCTTTTGGCAGGGTCACACGTAACAATCGGTACGATTCAGCAAACGAAGGACGCCGCCAGAGTGCTTTGAGTATATCGACACAATAGTTGGCATTCGGCTTGACCAACCGTCATATTGAGATTCATAGAAACTCGTTGGAAGGCTCTGGCGTTGTCACCACGAAAGTTGAATAAAACAAAATTTCGTGAATACCAATTAAGACATACATTTTTGATGACGTTTCATGTGAATGATCATATATCGGCCATTGGCTTTACGCGTACTAAGCAGTTTGTCGGAGGCCCCCTTGGAACTTGAGGTCCTTGGCTTAAGCCTGTATAGCCTATAGGTAAATTTGGCACTGGTCAGAGGGAACGCTTCTGATGACGACCGGTGCTAGGAATTGCGGAGCCCGATTAGAAAAGTAATGGCGGCGCCCTCCACTCTATATATAAGTAAAAGTTCATGTATGATTTCATTTCGTGTAGTATCCTCGTGTTTTACCAAAAAATTAAATGCTTGATGTTCACAAATTTTGATAGACTATGAAAACTTTGTTTTTCTTGTTCCCAAGTATAACAATTCCAGACATAATGCTCATACCCAGTTCTTCACTGAACTCTGTATGCTTCGTTCCCATCATCCCAAGCTTGATCGTCCGTTTCATACGAAAAAATTATCTTTTAAGTGGTTGTTCGTCGTACTTTTTTTCTTAAATGTCTAAACTATAATGATGATTCAACAGCTTCAGCCAATGCACTTGCACCTACTGACAGATCATTTCAACCTTGATGATTTTTCGTGCTCTTTTTCAATTGTGTGGTAACCCCTAGAAACTCTATTTGGCTTCGAAACGATTTTTTGAATTTTCATACTTACAAAACCTTGTATGAAGAGTGAACCAGTTGTTGAATACACTTGTTGATAATGCATGGTTGTGTCCTTGCTAAAATTTGCAGTAAAATCTACAAATTTAACCCGCAGACTGAGATCATATAAATCGAGGTCTTTCAATACTTCATGCATTTCGAATTTTCCTCTAACAGTGAAACAGTGTTTTATTTTAAGGTTTTTGAAAGGATGTCGTGGTGGAGCTTAAGGGTGTCAACACCATTTTCCCTTCTATGTCTGATACTTTTACCTCATTTTCACAAAAACGCAAGTTTCCGTCCAAATATGCTTAATTGTTTGAATACGACATTGACGTTTGGCAAACAAACTAAAGACTATTTAATAAATAGAAAGGTTCAGTGTAGGTGTACATACTCATTCTACTCATTTTTGTGACCGCTTTTCGTTTTTCGAGAGTCGCGGGTGCAGCAGCATTAGAAGGGCCTGAAATACCTCACGATCCACAGCAATCTCAGGAAGCTCTGTTGGCTCCACACCAAGACGGTACCAAGCAAGGTCGGTGATGTAGTCATTCCACCTGGTCCTTGGACGAACTTTGGGCCGCTTTCCTGTGGGTGTAGACTGCAGCCCGAAGGAATTAGTTCGTCATTCCTTCCTGGAGCATTCTAGACACACATCTAGGACCTCTAGATTCGGAGAAGTCGCTTTACATCCGGGGCTTTACGGGTTTCAGACCTGTGCTCTTTGTCACGAAGTGTCACACGGAGAACCCTTCGCAAACATCCCATCTTTGCTGTTTGTTCTTTTGACAGTATTCTTTCAGTCGTCACCTAAGGTTCATGACCACTGGTGAGATCGAAACAAAAACCCATTTAAAAACTGAAAGTTTTGCATTTTTTGAAAGCTGCCGTTTCGTCACCACGGAGCAATAAAGCAACGGAGAACTGCGTTTGCTTTACAAATCCCTGTATCAATCCCTTTCGTTCCGACTTCCGTCTCTTGTAAATACCACCCCAAGGTACTTGAACGTCTCCACCTGCTGCAGTGTATTTTCGCTCACTTGCAGAATACACTGCCACGGGCGTCTTGAGACACAATGCCTCAATATTTTCAGTGCCGATTTTCGTTCCTGCTTGGTCGCACGCAGTGAAAAACCGATCAAATGCGAGCTGAAGACCCTGTTGAGAAGATCCACGCATGCAGTACCAGTTCGTCCGCAAAAAGCAAACGGTTCATCCCGCAGTTCCCAAACGTGACACCCTCGTCGACACGTCTCTGACTGTCTATCTATAATTAATATCGACCAGGGCTCTTCAAATTTTTGAGAGAGGACCACATAAGCTATTGCACAACACTTCGAGAGCCAGACGTCTTGTGTAATGAGTTTTTTTTCGAGATATATTACATTCTACCAAATCGACACATTTTTTGCAAATATATACTTTTTTCCTTATTGGCAAAATGTGTTTTGCGGCTGGGTGGACTAGGTTCGCAAGTCGGATTTGTCCCGCGGGCCGTAGTGCGGAGACCCTTGGCAAAGACTGTGAAGAGGAGTGGTGACAGCACACGCCATTGTCAGAGCCCAACAACAACACTGAGCGGTTGTGATTTGACTCCGTCGACAGAGAAACATCTTCTGAACTAGAATACAGTTAATCGACGGCCAGCAAGAGGCACCCATCAACACTGTACTTCCACAACACCCCCAAAAGCTTTTCACGAGTAACCCGGTCATATAGTTTCCCAGGTCGACAAAACATGTCTAGGCGTCTTTGGCATGTACCTAGGATTTTTCGAAAATTTGTTGGAGAGTGAAATTTGTTCTGTAGTGCTACGGTCACGACGAAAACAGCACTGGTTATCATCCTGCTTTGGTTCAATTATTTTTGCGCCATTTTGACATACACTCTTTCTGGGCGACTAAGCAAAGAGATGCCGCGGTACTTGGTTCATTCTCTCCTGTCTCCATTTTTTTGTATGGAGATGATCCATTTGCTACCTTCGGCACCCTTTCAAAACGCCATGCCACTGGACACACACGAGTCAACCAAACCATCCAGCGTTCCAAGTTCCCTTAATCACTATCAAACTTTTTGCAATTAGCTTTTTTCTCGGATTAGCAGCGGCATCAGAGAGCTTGTTGGTGCACAGTTCTACGGAAGCTTTCACCTGCGCAAAGTCCTAACATCCCGCCTGATCAACGTTGCTCAGTTTTGTCAGGTGAAGTGGCAGTGCTGACAAAAAGAAAGCATGTTGAATTTTTTGTTTTTGTAAGTCGCAGTAAAACAACGCACATTGCATCGTTTTTATTTTCTGGCAGGTGCTCCTGTGCGGTCCAAATAGCCAAAATCTCACTCCATGCTATCACTGTTGCCTCACTCGACAACCACCTTGTTTTGCATGCGCCCTGCAACTACCGACCTTTTGTCTTCATTGTAGTCTGACGCATGATGCATCGCCAGGCAAGCCAATCGCAACGTGAAACAGCAAAACACTTCCACAATTGCAATAAAGTGCTTTCGCAGTTCGTACACCGTACTGTACAAACCTGCGGCAGTATAGTAAGAGGTCGAAGCGAGGCGGTGCGCATGACAACGCACAGATACCAAGCTTACAATTTTGGCTTCTTAGTTCTGCGCCAGAAAAATGTGACGGCCTATAACATTGAAGCCGTCTGTTGAAATGGCCACTTGCAAGAAAACATGCTTTCTCCAAATCGTTTTACTTCAATGCAAAGCAAAACCACATCTAAGCTTTCAGAATTTAGGGTGTCATTGCAAAATTATAGGGTGTCATTTTGACACCCAAAAACGGCCTAAAAAAACATTGAGTGAAATTTTGAAACCACAATCATTTTTCATATCTTGTGAAGCTGTTCACTGGAATATTTAGATGATCTTCAATTGTTAAATAATCTCTTAAATCGGGGGCGCAAATAGTGGATCGCGAAAGCTTTTACTCTGGGTTGCGAAATAATTTAAATTTACATTTTAAATTTTCCAAACGCATTAGACAGAATACATGCAATCATTTGCTGTTTTATGCCCTAAGTTTCATAAACTTTGTGCAAAAAAATCAATAGTAGTCTTAAAATTTATGTCTAACTCTAAAGTATTTTCCACAAAACTACATGCTAACGAAATGTCAGGGTTGCGAGAATTTAGAACTATTTTTAGGGTCGCGCGAAAGTATTTGTGGACCCTTGTCTTAATTTTTATTTGTGTGCTGGTCAAGTAATTGGATCATCATACATGTTAATTACAACTATTCTCAATCATTACATGATGTTTGGGATTGTTTCCGTGGGTCTGAGAAGTACCATTTCAGCTTTGGCACTGCTTTTGATGCATTGGGATCATCTTCAATTTGGATTGTATTTTGAAATAAAATTGTTGGATCGGATTTGGTTTGGAAAAACATAAATCCGTTTATCTCTTCCAGCGTCCAACTGGATAGAAACAAAACAACGAACGTTTCATTGTCCTAGCATGCGTCCCTTAGAATGCCGTAAATCTGTCGCTGCTGGCGCGGGATCCCTTGAGGCGTGGGGAGACGCCGTTTCAAGGTGAAGACGCCGTTTCAAGGTGAAGACGCCGTTTCAAGGTGATTGAAACGTTTGGTCCGACATCTGATGATACCTGCATCGTAGGCGAAATATATACTCTGTAAGATCCTTAAGTTTCTGATTCTTTACTGAGAAAGAATCTCTTTCCATAGACAGTGTTTTGCTTCAAAACAACGACACTAAATTGGAATGACGTGCTTCGCTCTTTCGTCACATACAATGCAATGAAAGCCGAAAAGTGCGTTCATACGATTGAGCAGAACCGATGCCTGTTTAACAGCACGATTAAACTTACTATTCTGCTAAGAATTATATCAATGAAATACACAACGCAAGATCCTTAATTCCGTTGAAGAGAACTTGATTGAAGTATTCACTAAAACATGTTTCATTGCTGCATTAACGATGCCACACTTGTATCGTTGTTTCATTTTCAAAGCGTTTTGTTTCATTCCTATTTATTTCTTTGAACAGCTATTGACCGAAAACCAAAGCGTCAAAGTCTCATCATCCCGAATGGACATTTTTTTGAGGCAAAGTCTTACCAAAGAGAAGCCAAAAAATAAAATATACTAATTTCGTCTTCAACTGAGGTTTTGCAAATATTGGAAATGAGGCGATGACGTGGCTTGTGAATAAAGTGAAATTTAAAGAAGATATTTTCCACGGTTATAATCCCCCACACGAACACCCACAATTATAACTACCATCAAAGTTGACTGGGCTCTGACTTCGGCGAATCATGCATAGCCAGAAAATTTATTGACGATAGGAACCACGTGAAGCCAGATATACGGCACGTGAGTTGCCTCAACTGAAATTTGAAACTTAACGGAACTGCCGGAGATCAAACGTTTGGAGCTTTTTTGTGAAGAGAGTTCCACAGCGTGGCATCTTTCAGAAAAAATGAGTTGTTAAAGAATTGTGTCCTGCAAGAAGGAAGTTGAAAGTTAAACTCGAATGGCTAAGAGTAAGAGTAAGTAGATACGTCTGCGGAAAGTGCAGGGACAAAGGCCTTCAGAAAGTAGGAGCAAGGTTCGTAAAGAAATATTTTGCGAAATGCAATTAAAATGTGGAATTTCCCCCGTTCTTGCAACGATGTTAAAGGCAAAGTACCTCATACTTTGTTTGATGTGTTAAGGCAGCCGAGAATAAGCTGAAGGCGTTTGAATGCTTTCTGGGAGATTGTTGTCTGCACTAGAGCAATTATTATCGCATAACACGTTACGTAATCCACAAGGTGCAAGGCATGTGTGCATGATAAGAGAGACGGTAAGGAGAAATTTCAGTAAAAGTAATTCAAAGTATTTTAATGCATTGATTTTAGGTAACGTTCGGTATTGAGACATTAGGTAGAAATTCCAGAAGCAAAGGGAGATGCAGGTGGAAAGTCAAGGAGCAATTAAACATGAAACCCATGTAATGGTGAGAAGTTACGATTTGTTTCTAAAGGTACAGCGGAAGGTGAAGAGAAAGGCTGCTTGATACAATTAGCACTTGAATTTCAGAAGCATAAAAAAATTATTCTCCGGAGGTTTCCCATCAGTTGCGATATCACCCTCATTAACACATTTGTTACTTAAAACAACATTAACAACCAACGTGCTGAAAGTTTAATTCAATACCGGGGGGAAACAGCACAAAACAGATTTCAGAGCTATAATGAAACTTAACTTGATCATAAAGAACCGCAATAAAACCAAACATCCACTAAGAACAGCAGCTGATATGAGATCATTCAAGTAAAGAAGAGAGTTGCAAACATCTCTACGCACCCGTCGTCATGGACGCTAGTTAGGAAACTTGAAATATTGTTAGAACAGCTTGAAATATTGAATATTTGCCCACATGCTGCCCACATAGTAAACTTGAAATTTTGAATTTTATCCTGGTCATAACAAAACCATATATCACACATTCAAAAACATGACTATTTCGCAATCTTTACAATAACAAAAACGCTGCAGCTCCGTGGCCAGGATATGGGGAATCTACCTGCTTCGCTGTGCTTTCATCCTTTTGCGACGATTCAAACTTGTACATGCCTGTCTTTCAATAGTTGTACGCCAGAGTAGAGAGGTACGCAAGTGAATACACTGCAATTTATTTTGCTGGGAACCAGTTTCGTGTATTTAACACATCTTCAGTCCTGCAGGCAGCGAAATGAATGAAAGTTAAAAAAAGGACACATGAACTGCTGTTATTCAGATTTTTTGCGGCTAAACCTAATAGAAGCACCTTCCATAACTCAACTGCTAACCAAACCAACGCCAAAATACGGCTAGCAAGCACTTTTTGAAGCCAGGAGTTTTAATCTTTATTGTCTTTAATATTGCGTGAAATTTAGTTTGGAAAATGACCCATACATTTCTGTAGTCAATTTATACCTTTGAGTTTTCATGTCAGTCTTGTTTAGTTAAACGTTATCTGCATTCAGCAAGCAAGAAAATGTTGAATCTGCAATCAAACAAATGTGATTCTTGAGTATAGTGGATACTGATAATAGAAATTACCAAAAGTATTTTTGCTGCAGTCTCACAATCAACGCACTTACCTGCTGAAAGGTACGTTTTCATGTAATGTGACTGTTGGTTTTTCATTTGATTTATGCATTTGTAATCGAAATGAATATCGTGTGTATCTTAATTTTGCAGTGATTAATAAACTACGTTCCGTGAATCCAATTTCTGGCGCTGATTAACGATGCTCGATTTTTTCGGTGATTTGTCGTGCTTTGAGCTATGAATAAGTTTGAAATGAATTTTGTTAAAAAAATATGACAATGTTCTCTTATTTTAAGGTCTCCAAATATCAAACATCTTTTTCATTATATTGGTAACAAGTTGTTCATTTCGTGTGTTTTCGTTATTAAAAGTTTGCTTGACGTCATCGGTTGTGCAACTGACGCCTGGAGATACATTTCATCTCAAATCCGAGAACTTCCCGAGAAATTATCTTCGAGGACGCTCATGCTAGATGTTCATAACAACCGGATCATCGAACTTCATCAAACTCTCATTCTCGTATTTCAATTTGGACACTACGTATGGTGACTATTTTAAGGTGAAGGTTTTATTGATTTGATGAAAACAAGAATGTCGCAGACGAAAGTGTTTTTGTGGAAATAAATGCAAAGTTTTCTTGCAAGACATTAAAAATTGTGGATCTTAAAACCTTTAGCGGTTTCTGCACGTAGCAAAGTAGTGTGGGTTTCATATCAACCAGTTGACTCTGTGTTCTTGATAAACGAATTCTGCCGCACCCCCACCTATTTTAAATATATCATGTGTTTTCCTGATGCATCTCCACAGCATATAATTTTTTCTGGTGGATGTTTATGCTTGACTTGAAAGGTACAGCAAGCAAGCTGTTTGTGTCTAATCTGATGACAAAATATCAGATCTAAACCTTGTTAAACAATCGTTTGAACATAAATTCTATTTCCGAAATTCAAATGTAATAAAACAGTTTCTAAAAAATATCTGTAAGACTACATTTGTTGAACAGCTGACTGTTTCGTACAATTGAAGGTAACTGTCATTCACTATTTGGGCTTTCACACTGAAATGACACACGATACGTATCATACCTTATGACTAGGGCAAGTTTTTGTACTAGGGCAACTAAAAACCTGAGAAATTTGCATTTATTTTTAAAGAAATTTGCAATTATTTTTAACTATTAGGGCAACTAAAAACCTGAGAAATTTGCATTTATTTTTAACGAAAGTTGCAGTGAAAAGTTGCATTTATATACAAGCATTTTAAACAAAACGTGGTCAGGCGCGTATCCAGGAAATTGCAATGGGGGCTTATCTTGGGGGGAACCTGGTGATTTGTTTGCTTTCTTTAATAAAAATAAGCAATTCATAGGCCATATTTCTAAAAATTAGCCCACTTCGCACTCTTACAATGGCGTAAAAGTGGTATATTTTGCGTGTTTTTGCACCGTTTTGCATAAATTGA
>Ga0210059_1012467_pt1 | contig 12838 bp, 8 predicted proteins | sample Ectturendosymbi2_FD_188042 | JGI IMG/M metagenome (GOLD analysis project Ga0210059, IMG submission 188042) | Ecteinascidia turbinata endosymbiont from Florida, USA - Sample 2 (SPAdes) (version 2) | ecosystem: Host-associated > Tunicates > Ascidians > Unclassified | place: Key West, Florida...
AAGCAAATCTTTGAGTCCTTGCAGTGTAAAAACGCCCCAATGTCGAGTTCGCAAGTGCGTTCACGAAGGTAAGCCAAGGGCGACGAATCGCTCACGCGTCAATCCGATAACCGTGCAGTGTAAAGTGGGTAACTGTAGAAATTCAGTTTAACTGACTCAAGTAACGAATACCAACTGTGAAGTGTACGTATCAACATACGTTAAAAATATCAGCATTTAGTGATTCAAAACATCCAATGGAGACTTGGCAGTTGCTGAATATTTCTTGAAATTTCAGAACATATAATTCGGCACAGGCACCATGTCTTGTTGCAAGGTTACCCAATACCCACATTAGGTGATCTTGCATCCCTCTAAGAAGTCCCCTGGTCTTGATATTAATCAAGCTCAACCCTTTTACGATCAAGTCCTGAAGGTGGTTGGATTTTTGCACAAGATCTTCGAACGTTTGGTTTACCAGGTCTTTGTTTTACCAGGTCACCGAGGGCTATTACACAGAATTCAGAGAGTTTTCCACTCCTAAGAAATGCTTATTGACATTGGTGATTTTTAGATTTGTGCCAAAAGCCCCAGTGGAAGCCGAAAGGATTTAAAATCCACACTACACTTTGTTGTAATTCTGTTGCCTTCTGATTGGTAAAGTCAGCTTCAAAAGGTAACCAGTCAGAGTGTGCATACCGAGAGCTGGAAATTTTCAGGATTACTTGCTTGCTGCAGATTCTGCTTTGTTGCTTCCTATATACACGTGAACATGAACGTCGTAGCAGTGCTTTCCAACCTCTGAGACGGTACGCACTGGTGCAGATGAGAAAACTCTGTGGTGCGAATGACACACACGCTGCGGGTGAGAATCGCCGAATATGTATTAGCATCAGAAAGCAAAGCGCCTGAGGCACTTTCGATAACATGTTTTTTCGGCGAAAACATTCTATGTGCAGCGTGACCCTCTGTGGTTGTTTGCTCATCAGCACGTTGCCTGAAACCAACCATTCATTAGCATCCGTTGTGCTTTTCCGCTTTTGTGAGAGGCCAGCCTTATAGTCACAGTTTGTGTTTGTGACTACAATTCGCGTGCTTTCTCTAAGTCTTGCTTTAAGCTTTTCACACTTTCACCCATACGTCTTTGCTTGCAATTTTCAGGCCTGAAGATGCGAAAAATACGTGAAATCCATTTCCTAGCAAAACAATTTGCTGTTTGATTCGACTGCGTCATCTTTGTGGAGACTTGTTATTGGAACATCTGCGGAAAGAGAAAAATGAAAAGGCACAGAGACAATAAACACCCAGAACACAAAAGCAAGGTGGTTTCATTCTTCAAACGGCAAACACGACAATTTGCTGAACAGCGGCGACAATTCCAGCAATTTTACAGTGGCACCCTGATCAACATACTCGATTGTCATCACTAAAAGTTGCTCATGTCCTTACGTTAGCGTGGAAGTCATTTACTCTGGCAGAAAGCGTTGATAAACCCTGGCTGGAGATAGCATGGGAAATTCATGGATGACCCCAGGCTGCGACCGAACTGCAAAAGCTAGCCTTGTCCGATAATTCCATGCAATGAAAATGTACGAAACTGCTGCACCATTGAAAAGAATATTTCTACGAAGAGTCATCCTTGAATTTCTCTGTTTTTTTTTATTTTCGTTTTTTTAATTTCCCATGCTATCTCCAGCCAGGGTTTACAACGCTTTCTGCCGGAGTAAATGACTTCCACGCTGCCGTAAGGACATGAGCAACTTTTAGTGATGTGTAGGGCAACCAAAAGTCAAAAGTCAAAATATTTCTGCCTTTTCAAAAGTTTATGAAACGTCCCACAAACCAAATCTGACGCTGATACCATGAGCCATTCCAAAGTGTTAGGTCAAAAAAAAGTCAAAATTTATCATTAGGTAAAAATTTATCGTTAGGTCAAAGTTTTCTTGCAGCAGAGTTTTTTCTCGTTATCGATATTTTATTGAAGTTACAACAACATATTTTAAACCTTTTGCAAGTTTAGTTGCAATTCTAAAATAGTAATGGGTTTGTTGTGACTTATGACGTAATAATGTTGCTTAGCCCACTACGGGATGTTTGAATATTAAGTAAACTAGGCATGGCAATGCAAGAAACGAGGTCTTACTGTACTTCGTTCGGCAGATGCTCAATCCATTACGCATATACTCATGTAGTGTTTTAACTTCATGATACTCTCAGATTTGACTATACTGTAGTTATTAATGTACTTATCAACATGCCATGCCTAAGGTTAAACAACAAAAGTCTGCAAAAGTCCAAAGTATGCTGCATGAATATGCTTCTGATTTTACCTCAACACCTAAGGGTGAAATATTTTGCAAATTCTGTGACTGCTTAGAAAGTGACAAAAGGTTTATGGTGAAAGCACATCGCCGCAGTGCAAAGCATCAACGAGGTTCGTTTCATGAAACTGAAAGTAGCCCGACATTTTATAACATGCTATACCAAATTTTGTCGATAACTACTTTTTGTTTCATTTCAACAGAACAAACCTATCGGTTTGTTGTCTAAAGAAATGCTTTGTATTCCGCATTTCAACTAAAAACGCAGAAAATTGATAGGTCAAAATAAAGTCAAAATTTGTAAATAATAAAGTCAAAATTTTAAATTTTTAGGTCACAAAATTGGTTGCCCTAGTGATGACAATCGAGTATGTTGATCAGGATGCCACTGTCAATTGCTGGAATTGTCGCCGCTGTTCAACAATTGCCGTGTTTGCCGCTTGAAGAATGAAACCAACTTGCTTTTGTGTTCTGGGTGTTTATTGTCTCTGTGCCTTTTCATTTTTCTCTTTCCGCAGATGTTCCAATAATAAGTCTCCACAAAGATGATGCAGTCGAATCAAACAGCAAATTGTTTTGCTAGGAAATGGACTTCACGTATTTTTCGCATCTTCAGGCCAGAAACTTGCAAGCAAAGGCGTATGGGTGAAATTGTGAAAAACTAAAGCACATGCCAACTGCAGTCTCAAACAAAAGCTGTGACAAAAAGGCTCGCCTCACACAAAAGCGGAAAAACACAACCTGACGCTAATTACTAACGGCAAGTTTCAGGCAACGTGCTGATGAGGAAATAACTATAGCAGGTCACGCTGCATTTTTGTCTTTGACCAGCCTGTGGTTCGGTGCTGGCAGATCTGGTGTTCGACTCTCGGCCGGGTCTTACCAACAACTTGTAAATTGGTATTGTAGCCTTCTTGCTTGGTGCACTGTGTGCAGAAGAGCTGCAGGGACTATCCGGAACACAAAAGAAACCGAGTCAAATGATACCGGACCTTGTACAAACTCAGTTGTGGTGCTACAACAGGGTGCACAACCTTTTGCTATTGCCGGCTGCATTGCTTTTATTTATATGAAGTACGGCCGCCAATGAGTTCGAGGTATATTTATGAGATACATTTAATGAAATAATAGGTTTCATCCAGTATGTGTCATTTACATATACAAACATAAATTGCGTATTCATTCTATAAGTCTTTGTGACATCACTATCCAGATTGTTGCGCATCGTGTCGACTGATTTTCTTGCCTTGCGTTTGTTTTGCTTCAATATATTATATACGCCAGCACGGCCGCTAAAATCTTATATTTTAAGTTATGTGGACGGCCGCAAATTTCAATGTCGAAGGCGGCATGCGGCCGTACGGCCGCAGGTTGTGCACCGTTTTGCTACAAGAACCCTTTAGATATAAAGCGCCATCAAAACACCATACAATCAAAAAGTGAACATTTTTTGATATGAAATCAAAAAGATAATATTTCTTCCGAAGCAAACTTTGAGCTTTCAATGCTGAATGATACGCAGAGAGAATTCGTTCAAACTCGCTCAGCTTTGCAGAAATATTTGAAATATGCCGAATCAAGAAAACACTTGAAAGCATAAATGCTTTCGCCGAAAAAACATGTTATCGAAAGTGCCTCAGGCGCTTTGCTTTCTAATGCTAATACTTACTTGGCGATTCTCACCCGCAGCGTGTGTGTCATTCGCACCACAGGGTTTTCTCATCTGCACCAGTGCGTACCGTCTCAGAGGTTAAAAAGCACTGATCTACTGGAATCAACAAAACAAGTCTAGTTTCCTTGTGCAAATAAATTATTGCGGCTGTTTCGCTTGATGTGTGGTCACTGCTGTGGCTTTGCTGTTAGAACTAAGACATGCCACAATAAAACTTGAGTGGAAATCTGGTGGTATAGTAATAGTAACAGATTGATCCTACAGCGACTAGCGTCGTGGAAAATGTGGCGGGCATCAGACTTTGTCTCTTACCTTATTCGATGCTCTTGCATTAATAGGTAGTTTACTCAGTTAGCACAGCTGTTCTAAGTCCAGGGCCCCTGAAATTTTACTCTTTATTCAGTTTTTTTTTAAGGAAAATGTTAGGAACCCGGTTTGGATCTGTAGGGACCCGATTTCTCTGATTCTAGGGACCCGATTTTCTCTGGTTTTAGGGACCCGATGATAATTTTCTCTGATTCTAGGGACCCGAATCGGGTCCCTAAAACGCCTTAAAAAGCCTGCTTTGTTATACCCAAGGATATTTTGGCCAAACGATGTATTACCAGTTCCAAGTCTTGTGTCAACTTCTTATGTATAAATCAGACGGCATATGATCGCATTGCGATTTTTCATGAGAAGTGGACAGTTCATTACAGTCTAATGCCGACGAAACCACAACCAATTTGCTCTGCGCGAGAAGGTAAGCAACCACGTATTAACCAAGACCATCAAAGTATAGCCGATTAAACAACTTTCATAAAGCAGTATGTTTGAAGAAACTGACCTAATATTTGCCATTGGACGACAGCCTGTACGTTTTAGTCTCTTTTTAATATCACGCAGTGTCGAACCACTTTTTGACAATCTCAAACGATTAATCAAACGGCAAACGCAAACTTCCGGGTATGAAGCAGCAAAAACGAAACGTTTAGACCAAAAAAGGAAGTGTGCTGGGACAGCAGCAATGCACCCAATGATCTACATCAAGAAAAGCGGCAGAGCTCTATTGGATAAAAGCCGCCTTAACGAATTTTTGCATATCACAGCCAAACTTTGAAAATAAAGTTTCAAAGATTTCGTACATTGTCAGACTTTTTTGTGACTTTACCTGATGTTAATGGGCCGTACTTCCACCCGATCGGTTTTTCTACCATATGAAGTGGAAGTTGCCGGATGAGAACTGAAGATGTTTCCAAGTGAATGCGCTCGTGTTCGATGCCCATCCACACCACCCACCAAGGACTGTCTTGAGTGACAGGAAGAGTGAAGTCATTTTCCTCTATAACTCTCCGTACCAGCTTTCTAACCTGACATTGAAAATGGACGTAACTGAAAAATGTTCAGTTTCACCACTACGCTGATTGCCAAATTGTTACACATTTAGTTAAGTTATTAGAAATGGTGTCAACAGAAAATACAGAATGTAATTCAAATCGTTATTTAATTTTTGATCTTACAAAATGCCTATAGCTTCTTCAGGCTAAATATGATTGCTACAACAGAATATTTTTTACATATCCTTAAAAGTGGCAAATATCGGTAAATGCAACTTCGATCCTATCTTCTGTACAAAGCAGAAAGACTGATTTCAAGTCAAAATTATCAGACAGTTATTAAAGTTTAGAACAAAAACTTATAGTTAACTTTTCATTGACCTCTCGCTCATTTTTTCATAATACATTTTACCTGTTACAGGTCAGGTTAACTGAACGTTTCTATAAGGCTAATTTACGGATCATAAGGACTGTGTGCGTTAAAAGATCAACTGTTCAGGACGAAGTATGTAAATGTCTGAGCCCACGGCTCTCTAACCCGATGCTTGGCTTTCGTGAACGCTATTAGAAGTCCAGGATTTCTTGTCTTTACAGCCGACGTTCGTTAATCAGAAGACAAAAGGAAAACTATGACTAAAGGGCAGCAACGCGATCCACTACACTTTGTTATCGGTCGACAGACAGATGACGATTTTAAGGTCCCCGGACCATTCCTTTTGAAATCAAAAGTTGAACCCCTTTTCAGGTTTTCGATATGAGATTGGAAAAGGAAAAAAACAAGTAAGAAAACATCGACCTAAGAATAGAGCATCTGTAACACGAAATAATTCAAATAGTAAAAACCAGACAAACTCATCTTTATGCAAACGCGTTGCTGTGTACCTCGCATACCCAATAAAAAGCAACGTCGAATATATCAGTTGATCAAAAGTGGTTTCCAGTATGTAAAGCAATTAGAAATGTATTGTAAGCTACACTTATATTATGCTAATCTTCACGAGGTGATAACGCATTGTTACAGACTCATCAAGACTCATACTCAGGGAGTGTAATTTAAGTTCTGTTTTCTGTATTTTAACTGTAATTTAAGTTTTATTTTTTATTGGATCTTTTCTCAGGTCTTTCTACGCATATTTTTAAACCATTTATGGAAAATGCGATTTTTCATTTTCTTTACTTGGGCAGCAGCACTGGATCTGTAGTTCACATAATTTCATCGACAACACCACACAGAGCCAGTTAGCTACAACATCTGAAGTCAAAACATTTTGGGTATTTATCATCAGCAGTCAGGTTTTGTAAAAAAATCTTTTATCAGGAAGAAAACGATACCAAAACATCAAATTAATTTTTCGCAAATTTTAAATTTAAATGGTTTAACCAGGGATTTTCCACCTTTTCGGATGAATGGCCACATAAACAAAGTGGTAGCGAAGGAGAGTCGCAACGAAACAAGTAAGCTAAAATCCGAAAAAAATGAATACACTTAAATACAGTTTTTATTGAAAACGCACATGTAAACCAAAATATAATGAAGAAAAACAAAGTGACACACATGAAGGGGTCTAAGCACCTATTCAGTAAGATAGCTGGTGCTGTGGGCAAGCATAGAGCGCTGAAAAAAAATTTTGCCGACGAATATGTCAAATGAATATCAGTTTCAAAAATACGTGTGCAACATGAATCAAAATCATGATAAAAATACTAAACGTTTTGATAAGTGACCCTGATTAATTTGCGGCATAGCGGGTTGCGCGGTAATGTAAACCCAGTATGGCACAGAGGTCTGGATAAATCCATCTTTGCAATTAAAATTTTGGTTGAGGGCCTTTCGTTCAGGTTGAGGACCACTCGTTTAAACGAAATATAATGCAAAAAGAGGACCTAATGTATTTCCAGAATGAAGTCACGATAGCTTCGTATATAAAAAAAAAACTTTGAATTGAGAAGGCAACTTTTCTACAAGTTTCAGCAAGTGAAAGCAAGACAACGTAAATTGTAACATCTTACAGAAGAGTCGAGAGTGGGGTAAGTGATATCTTGTAGGTTTCGGGAAGAGTCCGTTCGCGACGTTTACAACCAGCAGTCCGAACAAGTTATTTAAAACTTTTTGTGATTGTAGTTAAGTTCTACAGTAATAGGTCATTACTGGTTGCAAAGGCTTAAAAGCACGCGACTCATTTGCACTTTTGTCAACATACAGTTTGAAACGCTTCCCGACCAGTGGACCGCGGCCCACCTGTGGACTTCGAAGATATTTCAGGAGAACTGCGAAACATTTCAAAAATATTAAAATTTTCCGGTAATTAACTTAAAAAATCCTCGAATATTAGCCGATTATTTATTGAATTGACCTTATCATATCTATATAAGCAAGCTCCAGTTTACGACTAACAGTAAATTGCATGTGTTGTTCACATTTTGTTTTCTCTCGTATCTCAATTTTTTCACGGCTGTTTTACCGCAGTATCTCACAGTGGCCCCCACAATAATATTGTCAGTAAAAGTTGGTTGCAAACTAAAAAATATTGGTAAGCAGTGGTTCAAATTGATGCTCATCTGAGTCTACCTCACATTAAAATATTAAATCCGACAAGATAAGGTTTGGCTCATATAGAGCAACGTAGATATCGGTGGAAGCATTACTACAGTGCGTACGATAAAAACAAAATATAAAAATCATTTGTGATCGGGTCTAACAACAGTGTTCGTTTGAGTTTACTTTCACTCAAGTGGATTTAAAGCGAGAAGAAAGGTTAGGCCTGACCTACTTTTGATCATTCGAGTCTAAAAACAGGAGACAATTTTGTATTTCCTCTGAACCCGTTTGGCCCAGGGACCAATCGTCGCTCGAATTTGTGCTTCGCGGTACAAAAAATAAGGATGCCGGGCATTATCCCGGCCTTTTCTTCGTCAGTGGTAGAATGCTCTGATGAGCAAAGAGCTAGCATGACATCGAAAGCAACTTGTATCTCACAGGAGTCACGAAGACTTTTAAATTTGTCGAATTGAAATTGGGCGTTTAAAGCCCACAACGGAAGTGATTTTTGTTAACAGTTAAAAATCAATTATCTACGAAAGAAATGAATCAATTCGAATCGATGCGTGGCAGTGATTTAGCTTACTGGAATTTCCTCCACAAGATTTTGCAGCCAGTTTATTCTATTCAGCTAATGGAGCGCCGAAGGGAATCATCAACAAATATATTACAGTTTTTCAGCTCCATTGAGACGCTGGGGCTACTAACCTTTCGTCTGTAATCGACAACATCAGAAAGAGATGGCCACTTGTATGACCCACCCATTCGGTAATTTTCTGTGTCATCCCAAGACATTTCATCAACTCCAGTTTCGAACATGATTTCGAACTCCTCGTTGACCCTTGTCTAAAGCAAATGAACGACATTTGGCAAAGCTTGCTGACAACGAAACTATCTACCACGCGATGCGCCATAATTCGAAGATTTTGTTACTGTTTCAGCGAAGCAGGATTCATAGCTGTTCGTTAAAATCGTGCAGCAAAAGTTTAATCGCAAGATGGATGTAAGAAAGTTCTTAGTTCTTATTCGATTCTCATTCAAACTCACGCAGTTCCATAGCAATAGTTGGAGGCAAACGTATGAAACAAAAGAGCCTACAAGAATGATTTTTTCAGCGGCCTCTTATTTGCTTAAAAAGAAGTTATTGCAAACCAGCGATGAAAAATTAGCAAAAACTAGCCAACAATAGTGATCCTAAGACACATTGTTTGAATCACAATATGTCACCCAGTTTGAAAGTGAGTGTACTTTCTGTTGTAACAAATATGGAGACAGTAATTATCCTCAAACTGACGCATTTCGGTGTAGGTTAACTGCAAAAAAACGAACAAAAATTAACAACTCGTTCCGCAACAAACCTCGATTAAGCCGGCAAGCAGAAACTTGTTGACAAAAACTGAGGCTGGGTGAGCGTAGTAGAAAATCAAAGGCAACCTAAGACGATCTGGACACTTGTAGAAATACTTCTCGTCTGCAAGGAGAGTAATCAATAAATAATTTCTTTTGAGGTCAGACTTTGTTCGAACTTCATCACATGCAAGTGACGCGGGTTTAAGTAAAAAACTTTTCTCACCGGTAATTGACGTGAAAATCCATTCGTCAAGCCCGTATGTATTCTCGAAGTAGTCCAGCAACTCTCTTGAAACATAATTTTTTTGAAAATGAGAACTGGTACTTACGAAGCATGTTCGCTTTAAAAATCACGAGTCTTTCACGAGCATATGGTTTCCAAAAGTTTTTCAGTCATATAACCCGTGTAAGCCGACAATGAGTAAGTGGTTGGGCAGTATTTTAATGTTTATATGTTTTTAGCGCGTTGAACAGTTTTGCACCATTTGTTCAAATCAAATTTCATCCCAAGTATAAGAGGTGAATTTACCACTAACACGCCGCACAGTTCTTTGATATGACATACCGGTGCCATTGGACGCTGTTGCTCTCGGCCCCGGCTTTTGACAAAAAATCGAAAATTCAATCAATTGATACGATACGTACGATAATTACCAAAGAAAAGTTTAATAACAGATGAACCCATAGTCAAAATCACCGGCAGGCTCTTTGCCTCTTGAGTTAATGGGTCTAATTTCCAAAACCATAACGAAACAAACGTGTAAGAAGCTATTCCTCAGCAAAGGGGCTGCTAATTCCATAAATAAATAAGATCGATATGCAATGGCCATTGAGCATGCAAGGCGAAACTTCGCTGATGAATGTGGTCTGAACACGAGAGCATTTTGCAACAAATTACTCACTTTTTGGTGCATTCATGTAAGCTCGGCGGTGTGGCAGATTCAGTCACGAGAGGCCCCGTCAGAACTTGAGTCGCTTTCATTTTTTTCAACAAGTGAAAGATTACAAACAAGTAAACAGGTAGTGCTGTCTGTCAAACTTGACGAATATGCAAAAACATAAGTCATTGCCAAACGTCGAATACAAATTAGATGACATTGAAACTAGCATTAGTTCACTTTTTTCAGAGAAAAACCTACCTACGAAAATTCCTTCTTCATACCGCAAATTTCCTGTTTATGATTTTTTAACGTCGCTCTGGAGCGGTATACATAATCTTAACCGAGCTAGATCTTAACGCAAGTTTTCATTGAACCTTGTCAGTACAACGACAAAATGAGGAAGCAAAGAATAATGATGCGATAATGTGAAAGTAGACGTTTTGCAGAAACGTTGACCAGTTGTGTTCGTATATGGTTCAGAGGAAAGTCGAAACTACAGCTTTAACAGTACATAATTTACTAATCTCTTGTCTGTTTACATGGTATCGAGCCACCAGCACATGTGCAATTCAAACAGAAACAGGCATATGCTATCTTGCAACTGGTTTAAAACGATTATACTTAAACACGTAGTCTATGCCGACAAATGTGACAATCATTCAATAAATATTGTCCAGAAATTGTGTTAAGTCTGCGGGTAACCTACGGGCGCAATGCGAGACAGGTGTTCTCCTCAAGCAAACGTGGCATTTGTAAGATTTTCTGGTACGTTTAACCACTAGCCTGCGCTGTTCCGTGGGAACGCACAAGTAAACCTGATTCTCATTGGTAGAAGAGCAGGAAGTGCGGCTCCTTACTGTTACGTAATAAACAGTGTGACGAGTTTCGTGGCTGTCGCAGATAACGTGGTCGGCCTCGTGGGAAAAGTGCAGTTGTTTTAACGTATTGCTGTGTACGTCACCTGACACAAGTCACAGCGTTTCGAAACTTTGCGTTAGTGTGCTCGACTGTCGTCTCAGTAACGAATAGAGCTTCATTCGGTGCAAGGACATTAGTGATCGACGAGTCTAGTTCGGAGAAGCAGGCGAGGCGCGGAGTTCAAATTTATAAACTTAAAGTACTGTAGTAAACGCCGGGACGATCGCCCGGGTAAATCTACAGCATTTTTTGAAGTGACACCACTTTTCAGGAAGTACGCCATATTTCCAATCTTCTCATCTTCTGCGGTAACACTAACATATCTAGCACCCATATTCCAACTGCTCCTTTTCAAGCGCGAAGTCTAGACCAACGCGTTGACACAGACTAGTGACAAGCGTTGAACCATTTCAACCTTTTCTCTATTTTGAGCGTTGAGAACAAGCATTTTGGCAGATTGCAAAAGTTTTGAAGTGTTCTATGTCGTGAATATTGAAATGTCACTTTTAAATACTCAGTCGTTACTTGACGAGTGTGATAAAGGATAGAAGTGGATAGCATAGTAATCCGTCCTGTCTACCAGTACACGTAAAGAGTAGCCTAAACAGCCCTGCATAAACCTGACTAAAAATTTTAAATCTAAACCACATTGGTTAACAATGAAAAATGCCGTAATTTGGTGAAAAGCAGCGCCAATAAAAGACAGCTAAGCTTCAGAAACAAGCTTTTATACGCATGTGAAAGAATGTTGAATGCATAAATACGGTTGTGCATTAGAAAAAGAATTGCTCGTTAAATTTATTAACATTTTATACTGCGTATTGCGCAGCGTAGTTCTCTGCTAGAAAAAAAGCAGCTTTACAAATATGCTGTAAAAGGCCATGCGCTACAAAAGTCCATCTCTTGACACACATCGATGAGGGAATATTACTATGCTTCCAACGAACTATTGCAGCTGCGCTCTGGCCAACATGTGAATTTTGCCATCGAAAGATTGACGAGGATGAAACAGTCTTGTTAATCCCGAATTCCAGAAACGTGACATATAGTCACCGTTTTCCAGCAAGCGCGTTACACGCAAGCGACATGGACGCTGCACGTCCTGAGTCCAGGCCCGTAACCAGGGGGGTCAAAGGACCCTAGGAAATTTTTCGCCTCCCCTGGAAAAATGTGTAGGACATCGTTTAAAACTATTGGACATAGTTCAGAAAATTTGGGCCTCTCTCAGAAAGCTCTTCGCCTCTCCTGGTGTCCTACGCTGGTTACGGGCCTGCCCATGTCTACTATTGCGTATTGTCATAACAGAGTCATTTATTGTTATCAGTTCGAACCTTAGGCCTTGCATAGGAACACTTCGTGATTTAGGTGCCAATTCAACACTTGACGGTCAATTCGTTGTTGAAAAATTTCTTCACATTTTCACTGGCTTAACCACTTCATTTTATTGAAAATTGTTAAGTGCCGACGTAGCATCTGATATCAAACGTAGTTTCAAAACAACGTATTTCGTTACAACCGCTCCAACAAACGCCAGCCTAATCTCTGGTGCACAATGCAGGCCACTAGCTCGCTATGCAAAATCATAAATTAGCTAATCGCTAAAGTAACATTCGAATAAAATTTCATACTTCCAAGTTCTAATTACTATTTCTTCAAATTTTCATTTACTGATAACGTTACACTCGATACTCAAGACGCTTAAATAAAACTCAAAACGTATCAGCTCTACTCATTATACAGGGTGTCCATAAAGTCCTGCACACATTAAAAATTTTTATATCGCAAAAACCACATAAGGTAGAAACTTTACATTTTCGACAGTGAATTATACTACCATAAAGTTTGTTTGTTATTTTTTACAG
>Ga0210059_1012468_pt1 | contig 12837 bp, 9 predicted proteins | sample Ectturendosymbi2_FD_188042 | JGI IMG/M metagenome (GOLD analysis project Ga0210059, IMG submission 188042) | Ecteinascidia turbinata endosymbiont from Florida, USA - Sample 2 (SPAdes) (version 2) | ecosystem: Host-associated > Tunicates > Ascidians > Unclassified | place: Key West, Florida...
GCGAAGAGAACGGCTCTCCTAATTAAGCAGACGTGTTAGAATGACAATTAAAGAAGTAGTGAGCGCGCGGCGTATTAATTCAACAGTTAACAAGACGGGCACTTGGCTGCGACTATTGTCAATGAATAGACACGACTCGAGGACACAACAACTAACTTGCACTAAGCTTTACTGTGCTAACACTTAAACATGAACAAGACAAGTTTACGTACCAAAGTGGTGTGATCACCACGGCTCAGACCTTTAAACTTTGCAATCAGAAAACTCGCTGTTGCGGTGGGCAGAAATTTGGTATATTTTGCGTAAAGCCGAAATTCGTTACTAAAGGTCTGGATTAAACCGACTTGCATTTTATCGTGCTAAGCGCGGCAAAACAGAAAAACGACTTTCTCTGTTATGACTGTTAGAGACATGCAAAGCAGACGAAGGTCTGTCTCAACATCCTGCTCGCAGACGCAAAACGGCGACATGGGAGAATAAACAGTTACTCAACTCAGCGTGTTCTCTGACGACCCACGCCAGGGAGTTGCAAAAGGGTTGCTACTGTAGAAGCGTCAGGGCAATCCGTCAAAGCGGTCCATGAATATTAGACTTTAAGGCAGCGTTCAAAGAGTGAATCACACTCTTTGAGCGTAGAGAGTTGCACATGTTAAATATTGAACACCGGATGCACAGCTTGAAGCGGTTAGACAAAGGTTAAAGCATTTGGTCGCTGTGCGCCGTTGCAAAGTCTATCGAGAGAAATTAGGCAAGTAGATTTTTAGTAATTGTGATTTCGAAATATCGTAATTTTTCCTCATACAACTATTATTCCATATCAAGATTTTTTGCACAGCCACATTTTATTTCATTTGGATAATCCGGATCCGGTTGAAAGAGAAACGATATCCAATCCAATCCAAATCCAAAAGAATCCAAATATCCGGCATCTTGTACACCACTGGCCTAAAATGCAAACTCCGGCCGGAGTCCACTCCGGCACCATGCTCATCTCTGCAATGCAGTTCGGGAATTTAGGAATCCATGCCGTAACTATGAGAATGTTGGGCTAATGATGTGGGCCAGGGCTGGCCTTTAGCCGATTGGACCGATTGCTTCCAATCGGGCCCCGCGCCGAAGGAGGCCCCGCGCTACACCTATGCAAACTTACATTGTCTGTCGAAGCAGTTTGTGTAGTGCCGGCGCGGGGCCCACAGTATTTTTAAAGCGTTGGGCCTGTTGCCAACGAAAATGAAAGTGAACTGCATCGTTTTTAACGCCCTTACTCATCATAATTCGTTCTGTCAGCGTAACAATGGCCATTGTTAGCCATTAACGTGTAACCTTGTTTTTTCAGTGGCACTAAGTTAAGGTCAGTGGTGCCACTCCTAGTGTTTTTCCACTAGATCTAGTGTTTTTTCATTTCATCTAGTGTTTTCGTGTTTTTAATGGCTATCTAGTGCTTTTTTACGAGTGAGCTGAATGTAATTAATTGCACAATTTATTGTAATTGTAACTGTAATTGAGACCATTTCATTTAGTGCAACTGTAATTTGCTAAAAATTCTACCTAATTTAAAATGACACAACACAATACAATATGTTTTGAATTAAACTGCTGCAAAGTCACTTGGTCATCTGCTAAAAGTTTCAGTGATCTGTACAAACAAGCACAAGCGTTGCTGCTATCTTCCGTTTTCTTTGTCTCTGGTGTACAATGAGTAGTACAATTCCTCTATGGTTGGCATTGCAACGCATTTTTGGGGCAGTTTCCCTGTGTGTAAGTTTTCTTTTGTAATCTAGTGTTTTTTTGTGAATCTAGTGTTTTTTATCATGAAATCTAGTGCTTTTCCGTAACAATAGAGTGGCAACACTGGTTAAGGTGAAGAGGGTTTGAGTTTTGAACTGTTTTTATTTCTGTTTTAGTTGTAAGCGTTTCGTATGGCAGGTCATGTTTCAATAGTTGCTGCAAGAAACGGTTTGATAGTTGTTTCTGTTTCAATTGTTACTGCTACTTGTTTTCTGAAAGTTAAGTTTATTTCGTAATTGCAAGTGTGTGCTGCTTAAACAGTCTTCAGTGATATTAATTTTTCCTCTCGCACAAGTCTGATGAGGTTAGATTGGCGAAAACCTTTGAAATACACTGAGTTTTAATTATGCCAACTGAATGGCTGCCGCGCGAGCGGTAGCTGTGCAAAAATAACGGTTCTTGAAAAAGTATCAAAATATAACGTTTACTTAAAAAGTAACAGGCACAGGCGCATATGCTTTGTGAGGAAATCGAAGCATTTAAACCAGTTCTGTCAACTTAGATTCGCAAACCCGTTAAATTGTTTGAATTTCTCGCACACAATAACAGGTATACCTCTTTCCCTCATTTTTTTATTGACCTCAGGATTTGCATGACCGTGACCATTGCACCGGAAAAAGTTTTTCTAAGCTGAAACTAATTATAACTTCTTTTGAGATCTTCAATCCAACAACAGCGCCTAAATAGTTTGGCGTTTTTATCCATTGAATCCAAAATTAGCAAGGCTTAAGCAGGGACAAAATTCTGAAAGATTTTGCTGGTGAGCACGAAAAATAAGTTTCTCTGAGCAAAGGCAGCATTTGTGTCGCAGGGTACAATAGCCTGAAGTGCGCTGATTTGATTTGTGTTGTTCTCCGGTTAGTGTATTGCTTGGAGCTGACTTAAATCTGTTTCATTCGGATCAGTATTGTCATTGTTGTGCAGCATTATAATACAAGGTTGCACTGCAGTTTTGTGTGATGTCCTATTGTCACGCTTTTGCTGTTGGTTGATGGTTTTTAGCGGTTGCCTGTTAAAGGCGGAGCTTGGTTGGGGAGGTTTGATGACGCAACCGGAGTCGCTAAAAACGATTTTTTACGTGGAGCAATGAGAAGTAAACGGTAGCAAAAATAATTTTACTACAAACGGTGATGTTACACAACGGTAAAAAATCAATTTTGAAGTTTTATAATTTTTGTTTATCTGAGTTTCACAACGGTTCGCGGACAAAAAATAGGTTTCAACAGTTGTGAATGTATAAAATTTTTAAACATCCAAACTTCCACGTATCCCATGTTTGGGGGAAACGCATATTAAGTTGCAATGATACAACATTTTTTTGTGGAATTGCGGGTTTTTTTGAAGTCTTGCGGGTTGCTTGTTTTTGGGTTTGTTTTAATTGTAATTTGCTTGTTTTTTGGGCTTGTTTTTTGCAAATTTCTGTTTTTCTGATTGCTTTTTTTTTCAAATTTTATGGCAATTTTCTGTTTCAATTTGCTCCTAAAGGCATATTGGGCGTGTTTTTGTGAAATTTTGGTCATTTTGGGCTTGTTTTTTCGGATTTGCCACCATCCTTTTTTATTTAATTTACTTGCTGATATTTCGTTTTGTTGCATTTTCCTGCCAATGCATGTTGTTGGGCTTGTTGCTTCGTCAATCAAACTACCTATTTTTGGCTTGTTTTTCATATCTAATCTTGCGTTGCTTGTTTTTGCAAAACAACCTGGCATCACTGGCTGGCACAGTCATCATATCAACTCAAGCAGTGTTGTTAATTCCTTTAAGTTTAACACATGGCCGATTGGCAGCCGTTCCTCCCGGGAAGTACCTGGCGAGAGAGGAGATATTGACTGTAGTAACTTTGGATTTATTGGGTATTACGAAGATGTCCGTCGAAGTCTCTGCTGGAGATGTGAAACTGGGGCATGCCCCCAGATACCCCTAGCTTGGTATCGCCCCATAGGGCTCACTCTTTAACATCACTGATTTCTATCAGATAATGACTCGATGCCCCCACCAAAAATTTGTGCACACGCCACTGAGTGGGGCCAGAACTGTCGCCAAGAAGTTTTCAACATGGAGGCTTTATGTTTGTGCAGGGGGGCTTGACATTCTAAAAATTGACAAACACTCTCCTGATTTATAGTGTTTCATGTTTCAATAGTGTTTCATGTTTGTCATATAGTGTTTCATGTTTGTCATAAATAGTGTTTCAATAGTGTTTCATGTTTCATGAGCTTTGTTTGGGGGGGTAAGTCCACCAAAGCCCCCATTGCGACGGGACTGAGTGGGGCCCTGCAAAAGTGCTTCCAATCAAGCCCCGCACTTGCTAAGGCCGGCCCTGATGTGGGTAATAACACAAGACACATAACAAACAACAATAATGGTTAACAAAACAGACTACTATGGTATAAAGAAGTAACCGTGTGCCGAAATCACATACAAGCCTAGTGACAGGATTAGACGATGATGTCAGAAGTACAGTGGTGAGTACAGTACTAACAATATTTATTCGCATTGTCTGTGCAAATTTCTAGGCTAGCCCACGCTTGCGTATAGACCAACCTCTGCTCACAGTTTGGAGCCACACTGAACAAAATTGGATGTTTGTCCTGATGGGTGCAGCTTTGGAAGATAACCTATGGTATTGTTTTACAGTGCTCTATTGCCTAGTAGTATTATAAATTTGAAAGGGATTGTTGTAACCGTTCATCTTCGATCTTGTTAATTTTTTTGTAGGATTTGCTTGCACATACACTACAGTATGAGTATGTGTTAAGCTGTGGCTATACGCCTGTGGATCTTGAAGTTTGAAAACTTATTCATATGCCATCTGTGACATAACAGTAACGCACGACAAGAGTGCAGTAGGCTTGGTAGAAACAAGTGAACGTAAAAGATTAATAAACTTTGAAACCCTAACCGTAATCCTAACCTAGTAATGCTAACCTAACCCTAAGCTAAGGCTAACCTAACGCTAATCCCTAAGCTAACCCTAACCCAATGCTAACCTAACACTAACCCTTAAAGGTAACACGTAAACCTGAAAAAAAATGAACAAAAAGAATAAAGTCAGCAAGATGAGAGTCGAACCGAAAACCATTGGCGTAGCAGCCGTGATGCATAACCACTACACCACAAGACCCACGCCGTTTGAATGACAAACTGACTCTTATTTGAATTGCGTCAAGCCAGGTGTATCTGTGTAGTCATTTCTTGTATGTTAATGGCTCAGTTTGGCACAGTGATAATCCTGACTACAATACGAATCAAACATGCGCACAACTTTTATTTTATTCGTGTCTAGCAGATTAGGCATATGTGACAGATTAAACTCCCTCATATGCAATGACTGATTAAACTCCCAGTGGAGACTCCCGTACTCGGGAGTTATTGTGAAAGAGTTGAATACAGTTTGACTTACCTAAGTTTTGCTTCATTTAATGTGCGTTATAATCTGGTGCACCGACCTTATGTATGAAAAAAGAACAGCTAGCATTAAATTTTTGATACTGTGCCTTATGGTCCGAAAAATACAGTAATTGTTCATGAGGTGTCGGCATAGCAAAGTGATCTATGTGGTATTTTTTAAAAAGATGATCCACAAGCCAAAAACGGTCAAGAACTGTTGCTTTAGTGTTATGAATAGTCAGATGCATCCATCTCTGCTTTTTAAAGATTCACATGACTACTTTCAAACTGAATGCTGCATTTGTGGTTTGTCAGCAGCCTCATTGCATGTGAACTTCTTTCTATGCACCTACCCATTAATGCTGAGCACAAAGCTTGACAGCAGGGTTGATTGATTTAAATCATTAGATTTAAATTAGTGATCTAAATCAAGCAATAAAAATCACCAATTAAGTCAAGCAATCAAAATCAAAAAATTATGTTGTTGCAGAGCTTTGTGTGATGTCTATGACACATTTAATCAGCATTCTAATATGTTTGCACATAGCTTATACAGTATTAGTGTAGAAGGCAAAGAGTTTTTATGATGACACAAGTTACAACTACTTGAAGTGTTATCAATCATAGCAACTGTGAGGTCACAGATTCTATGTCATTTAATTGCAAAAATGACATCTGGACTGAAATCACTAATCCTCACAGATTCAGAAGTCATAACTGTTAGAATGCCACAAGTTTGAAAGTGTAGACTGGCATAAAGTTAAAGTTGCATTTAAATTCTATCAAATATGAAGGTTGTTGATTATAAACATAGTTATAAGTTATATAACATGTTTTTGATTCGAGAAACAGATATATTATTGTTATTATACTTTTTTAACATTTTATGCATGTATGCCATGAGTGTCAATGAAATTACTAAACTGGCAGTTTCAGTATTAGCATTTCAATAATTATTTCATTTTTTATACTGGTACTGGTGTTATGAACTTACTTGCATTAAGGAATATTGCGTAAGCGGTGGAAAAGTTTGAATGAAAGCTGTTTCTAATCAGGCTTGATTGATTTAAATCAGTGATAAAATCAAATGCAGTATTGAAGCTTTCTGTGCTTTGCATGACACATTTAATATTAATTGGTGTTCTAATCAGTTTCACTTATTATTAAAGAAGGCAGAGACTTCCTTGGACAACACAAGTTATAAAAGCAATTAAAGTTTTGTTAATCATAGCATCTGTAAGGTCACAGATTCTATGTCAACCAATTGCAAAAATGGTGTGGACTGAAATCACTATCATTTGCAGACTTAAAACTGTCAGAATGGTGCAAGTTTGTAAGTATAGACTGACATAAAGTAGGCCTGTAACCAGGTTTTGAGGTGGACGACAAAATAAACTGTTAGGGGGGCAAGATTTTGTTTTTATTACAGTATACAGTATGTTTAAAACAAAGTTTTCTGGGCACAACAAAATTTGGGGACACTGCCCTTGAATGCCCCATGGCTACGGGCCTGGCATAAAGTAAAAGTTACGTCTAAATTCCAGCAAATATGTAGGCTGCTGATGGTAGAAATAGTAGTTGCAGAACATATTTTTGATTCAGATTCATAATGACACATACATTATAGGTTTTTTCCCATTTTATGCATGTATGTTGTATACTTTTGCAGAAGCTGAACTAGTGAAAGCTGCGTTAAAATAATCAATTTTAACAATAGATTTTCCACCAAAAAGCTTGGCAAACTTCTATTTTTATAAAAGCTTCTCATAAATTATTTTAAAAACATTAATAAAAGAATTAAATAAATCTTATTTAAATCAAAAAAAATCCAATTTTTTGATTTAAAAAAAAACATTCTTTTATCAACCCTGCATGACAGGCCTACCAGCCTTAACAATGTATGTTGAACCTATAGCACCACTCAAAATAGTTCATATCAATGGAAATAATTCTATACAAACAAAAGCAGTACAACATTTCTTGTAATTAGGCAAGACTTGGTTAAGTTATCGTTTGTAATTTCATTTCTTAAGTAGACCTATGCTATTGTAAAATTTCTGGTGATTAATAGAAAGCTTACAGCTTGTAGTCAATTTCGTTTTCTTGTCATTAGACTTGGCTTCTAAATTGCTGAATTGAGAAATACTGCTTGGCTAATATGATTATTCCTGTGCGCTGTTTCACTTGTGGAAAAGTTGTTGGCAACAAATGGGATGCATACCTTGGATTACTTCAAGCAGAATACTCAGAAGGGTAAGGTTAAAGGTATTTTATGTGGAATCTATTGATGTAAGCATGTTTGCTGGAAACTTTAGCAAGTACAGTGTAACTGTACATAATCACCATGTAATTTTCATCACTCTTAATGAAATGTGTGTGCAGCTAGTATGAGGTCCACTGAACATGTTGGTTACTTGTCGATAACAATTTTTTTGTTTTGATAAGGATGTGATGTCCTTCTTTCACAAAATATAAGCCAGTTTGTTATTGATTTGCCTGATGTACAGTCAGGCTTCGTTTGTCCGAACTCTGATTAACTGGAATCCCCGCTATCTGACACAAAATTGCTAGGGACGTATTTCTCCCAATGCATTTCACCCCTTTAATTTGGAAAACTCGTTGTCTGACTCCGATACAGAAATTTAAAAATGGATATGTCAAATCAATAGAAAAACAACTCCGCTAAGCCAGATTATGTCAGCTGTTACTTAGTTGTTTATTAAGTAACAATGGAAGTGTGAAAGTCAACTTTTTACACAATGAATGTGACAGTGGCAGAACGTGCAGGACGCAGTTAGCTCTCTTGTACAGTTCTTTTTCACATTTGATCTCATTCTGAAGGCATACTAGCTTATGTATATGGGTCAAATGTCAAATGAACCAAAAAAATTGTAAAAGTCAACCCACCATCTCAGATTTTCCTCAAATTTCATAAGCAGATAGAACTTTTCTTGCTGATTCCAAAAAACTAATTTTGTTTGAAAATAGTTAAGGTTTCGTGAAGTTATGGACCATACAAAATGACTACTTCTTGTGGTCAATGAAGCATGATGACTAGCAAGAAAATCATCAACTAACTTTAAATCATTCTCACTGTAAACATTTAATTGTTGCAAAAACTTGACAGGAGTTTGTCTCAAGTATCTTATCTTCACTTGTGAAGAAAATTTTCAAAAAATCCATGCGCTCACCCTAATTTTGGGGTAAAGAAAATGAGTAGCCATCAAAATCACTCATGCGTGACTTAAATTTTGAATGGTAACAACTAGACGAGCACAAATGCTATTGGCATGTACAATATATGCATCATCTCTGCTAATAAACAGAAAAAACTATGAGTGTTTCATTTAGTCTTGGTCTACATGCAATCTACATATTGTTTAAGTTGACAGTTCGCCTGAGTCTATGCTACAGTTTTTTCTGTTTCCTGTTGAGCGTCCACTTAGGCGAGTTCTACTGTGCTGCACATTGTCACCTTTTCACATTTTTAACATTTGCTCTGAAAAGAATTTTGCTCTATATACTTCCGATTCCGATTATCTGGATAATTCACTAAACCAACATTATTTGACGAAACAAAGTAGTCTGGATAAACAAGGTCTGACTGTAATTAGCAGTAATCCTACTATTTAGATTGCCATGCTAATTGCACATGGCAACTTGATTGAGGCATTATATTTCCAGTGGATTTTAATAGTTGTGTTTTTGAATCTTATCAAATCTTATGTTTTTGTAAAGTGTTCTTGTTTATGATACCAAAGACATGTTAGAACAACACTGCTTGCTGCTGTCAGTGGGACAGAAAGGAAATTTTAAATAACATTTACAGCATCGGCATGGTGCTGGAAGTCCATAGCTCTTTAAGTTTGTTTTTGATAGCATAGATTTAATGAGATTTCAGAAAATTACAATGAATTATATCTTTGTGCTAAATAGTGAATGATTTGGTGAGAGTTACCAGCACCAATCAAGACTTTGCAATTGGTTTCCTTGTAATCTAGTTTTTTTGTGAGATTGAAACATCTGTTAGAACCAGACATTATTGGAAATGTGTAAACCTTTTTAAGAATTTTTTGAATGAGACATTTTGCATCAACCTTTCTGCTGTCAAAGTGCATTAGTGATCTATTGCAATGCTAAAATTCTTTTTGTGGATACTAAAAGAAAAGTGTTATGGTTTTGTATTCCTTTTGAATACATTATGTAGTATTTTGTAAAAATGCAATTGAAACAATTGATCAGAAGTTAAGATTTTTTATCATTAATGTTTTCTTTGCACTGCTGAGCAACTACATCCTTGGCACTTATTTTCAAACAACTTCATTTACCTTTCATCTCGAACATAATATATATGTGGTTTTTCACTCCTTTAGGCCTCGGTCTACAAAGCATGGCCTGTGGGCTGCAGGCCCCTAAAAAGTGTAGCACTTTTTAAAATCAGGACACTGATGACTTATTTCAGCGCAAACAATTTGTGGGAAATCAAACCTAGCTGCTGATGAAATTGAAAAAAGTGAAATGAACGTTGAATCTAAGTTGAAATGAATGTGGGCAAATTTAAATCCAGAAGCTGACTATGTTGAAAACGAGCTAGGGGCAAATACTGTTGTCATACTCATGTTGTGGAAATTGAAGCTAACCACTGGTGTAAGTGAAGGTAAAATCAAAGGCAGTTAGGGAACTTTTTCAATCCAAACAGTTTCCACCTCCCATTGAAACATGTTTGTATTCCCATGTACCTGCATTTCATTTGCATGTACTTTCATGACGTGATCGGACCACATGTTACTTCGCTGTTCATTTTCAGGGATGTCATACATTGAACTTATAATGTTGTTTTATGACAACAAGCACTTTGCGTAATAGAGAAAACGCCCATTAAACTTGGTCATTCAAAATGAATGTTAGTAGTGTGATTACACAAAGCTACTTTGCCCATGTGAAAAAGCAGTTCAAATGCTTGAGACACTCCATGCCTGTTGTCCTAGTCGCTGTACTTGCATAAAGGTAAGATCATCTGCAGGTTGTATTTAAGCAAAAAACGAAAGGTATGAAATGCTTTTTATCAAACCTGTTGCAAACTGTGTTCATCGGCGTTTCTATTGGGATTTTCTCATACGGTTGTCCTGTGAGCTGTGACTAATCAGTAAACATCCCTACAATTCTTCGGCATGCAACAGATGTTACAACAGCCATCATGCTTGATTGTGGGTTCTTCACACTAATTGTTGCCTGCTAATGGCAAAAACACCTTATGCATGTAGCAAAAGAAAAGCTGTTTGTCAAAAATGTGAAAAAATATTTGTTTTTGCTCAAGGGATGCACTGGATGCATTAGGATTAAAGCGGTATTGCTGCAGAAGGATGCTCCTGTCCCACGTCGATCTGATCGAGAAATTGTTGAACTACGCTCCCCTTGAAAAGTAGTTTTGATAGCGGAAAGAAGAACAGCTCAGATTTCAGCTCAAGCAGCAAGAGAATGTTGCTGACAGATTATTCACTGTCAGTTTGGATGATTGTTGGGATTTGTTTTCTTTTAATCAACGGAACCTTGGTTTGACCGTTATTATTTGTTGTCTATAGCATTTTCAGTTACTTGCCAGGTTTAACCAATTTTTTGTAAAATCATACTTTGGGGTTAGTAAGATTTTCACGAGAACGTAATGCCATTAAAGCACATCTATGTTCCAGATTGCTTCAAAAGACTGGCAAAGTCGAAATAAATTTTGATTTAAAGCAGCGAGATTTAACTCATGTGAGCAGCAGGCAAATACTTTTTTCGTCCCTTTAATTTTTTAATCTGAAGGACTATGCTGTGACAAGAGTTATTTTCAGTCCATTGGTCGTGAAATGCATTTTGGATTAAAGTTTCGCCTACCTACTTCGAGTTGTGCAGTTATGCATCGATGGTTTATTACGTTTAGGTATAATGTTTCAGGCCCATCTCGACGCGCTTGAAAAATTCGCCATCACGTGGACAACCAGCGCTTTCGTATCTGTTTATGTCGACTTATGTTGAGCGACAGTAAGTCTCAGGAGTCATCTTGATTTAACAGGGATCGATTGTACTTAATGGGCTTATGCATCTAACGACGCTCACAGAGAAAAGATTTAAGACGAAATGCAAACCATACTGACGTATTTGAGAACATTTGAATTTTATCGGTTGCTGATTTTTACTCAAAAATATTCATATTATAACGGAAAATACTGCTTTTGCCACGACATGTAAGCATTTTGCCTAAAGAAATAGATTGTTGTCTTAGAATTTAACAAGATGCGGAAAGTCCAAGTCAGTTTGAAAAACTTAACACATTATTGCCAGGTTCATCAATTTACGCTGCTTTGCTCATTTTTGAGTAATACTTGTTTGAGAAAAACTAATTCAACTTATGCCGTAAAAGGCCTTGTTTGCACCAAACGTGACATGCGCAAGATTTCTTTGCTTTTATTTTACATGACGCACCCTGGAAACCATAGCCCTGTGCAATCTGCAGTCTTTTCCATGTGCATGGGCGTCGGAAGGGGGCTTGGCCCCCCTGAATTTTGAGACTTTCAGCAAAAAAAGTTGGTTTCATAGTTTTGAGGGGGAAAAATCAAATTTCACTACTTTTGTCCTCCCCCCTGGAAAAAATCCTTCCGACGCCCATGTCCATGTGTTAAACTGGACTTAGCAGGCGTTCAAGATGACTAGCCGTTTTTGTTCTCTTATATTATTCGATTTTAACCTTGTGATATGATCATATGGACAACGAGTTCGCTGAAAATACATAAATTTAAAAATAATATGTGCCTCACACGTTCTCGGAAATAATTCGGTGGTTTCCTCGTGCCTAGAGAAGTCTGCAATCATTTAAGATTGGTTGAAAACTGCCAGAATTTTTGCAGGTTTGTTCAAAGTAATTATGCTCCATTGGCTTCAGCCACTAAGATTTCCAACTGATCTGGACTAAACACTAAGGTGGTCCAAATTCCCTAAAGCAAAAATTACGAAGATTTAGTACAACATTTCTTAAACATTTGTGGGTCACGGACCTCTACCTAGTACATTCTAATCAAATTACAGACCCCTCAAGAAGAAACGTTGCAGTAAATGGTAGAAATTTGGTTTTAATTGCCGTAGTGGTAATCGAAAGTCTGCAAAGCCTAATAAACCCTTTAAATCACATTCACGGACCACAGGTTACGAACCCTTGATCTAATAGAAGTGGAATTATGAAAAGCGCCCCTACCTGCTACTCTAAATTCATCTGAAATCAACTTGTAGGTTTACGATTTTTGATCAGTGAAGTTTTGCACAGGAATTGAGTTTGTTTAGACGGTGTGCAGACAATTGAGACCAATTCATTTGAGACCACATTCACATGAGATTTTTTAATTTAGACCACATTCATTTTACGCCACGTTAACGTGAAGCTGTTTTGATCACTGTGAATCACGTTTTTATGATCTTTGCAAGAATTACTGCCGGTAAGTAAAAGAATTACTGCCGGTACGGCGTTCCGGTTAGAATTTCTCGTAGGTTGGTGTTATGACGCTGACGCAACAATGGCGGTACCTGAACTTTACTAGAAACAGCTTTTACATCTTATTTCCTGAGCAAGGTATCATATGAGTTCAAGGCAAATCATTTCTAGCCGCCTCTACGTTCGTTTCAAAG
>Ga0210059_1012469_pt1 | contig 12836 bp, 6 predicted proteins | sample Ectturendosymbi2_FD_188042 | JGI IMG/M metagenome (GOLD analysis project Ga0210059, IMG submission 188042) | Ecteinascidia turbinata endosymbiont from Florida, USA - Sample 2 (SPAdes) (version 2) | ecosystem: Host-associated > Tunicates > Ascidians > Unclassified | place: Key West, Florida...
TGTTTAAACGAAATGAGAAGAAAAATCGCAGAGGTACTCTAACACCAAAAATGCCTTTCGCTGCCAGATTCTCGTTTTGCGCGACTGTCGATTTCAATTCAATATTAAAATACTTTCCGAGGGGGTTCTGATCACAAATTTTATATCAAAATCTTTGGAATTTATCGAACTATTGATCTGTGAAAAAATCGCGGGGGTTATTTTTGTTTAAACGAAATGAGAAGAAAAATCGCAGAGGTACTCTATCTTGCTCAGACATGTATTGTGTACATCTTGCTCATGTACATTGCAAGGATGCACCTACGCCACGGCTGATAGATGCAAAGCATACTCTTAGCAAGCTTTATACACAACGCAAAAGTCAGGCTTAATATATTTATGATTTGTTCGTCAATCAATTATCTGAGCGTCAAGCAAAACGCGTTATCGACTTTCGTGAGGTCGGACTCTTGAAACTGCGTTCTCTACACAAATGACGTTTTTTTCAAAGCAAACCGAGAGTGTGTAGTGAGTATTTGGTGAAGTACAGGTGAACGTTAAATTCAAGACACAAATCTCTCATAACTGCATCATCTGCCTTTCACAGATATACCTTGTTGCTGATAAACATCGATGTCAGCAGTGAGTTGAGAACAGAAATCAACAAATAACACTGATCAAGTGTAACTGGCACGAGAACTCTACTTCATGAACCGCTTCGTGTTCCCGTAGGTATCAACTGCCCTAGACCTTGCCATATAGAAGCATCGGCAACTCACGTTTACAAAGCTTTTTGCAGAAGAATTGCGCAAAGTTGCAGCGCGGTCTTACCTTCCCGATCGCAAAATCCATTCTATTAAATAAACGGGAAAATGCATGCGTATATATACCGCACCTATGATGCTTTCCGGCAGACCTTTGCTTTTTGCAGGTAGTTCGTGGCATAACTTTTCGCTTCGTTTGAAAGTGAGTTTGTTCTTTTACAAGCGTGACGTTCGTGGTTTGTTGTATTAGTCTCTGCGACAAAGGCATAGTAGATTATGAAATTCCGTCAAGGGAAACCAATAGTTAACTCCCACTCCTGCAACGAAATGAATTGTTTAATAGGCCGTTCCTCCTGTAATGGCCATAAAATCACAATCTACGTTGCGTTTGATGTTATTGTCATTTCAGTGGTGTGACAGTGCATGACCGTTATCTCTGTTACTGTTAATGCTTTCCTCTTTTGCCACATCATCCGTACTGCTCTGCTTTTGGAGGGGACTACAAAACTTATCCAGCGATTAAACATCTTGCAAAAACATAAATGTTTCACCCCTAAAATATATTGTGCCACTCCAAACCTTAAAACCTGTCTACGAGTCTTTCCACCAACATTTTCTGTTTTATACGTGTGTGCCTGCAACACTATCAATCATAGGTACGTTTTTCCAAACGTTTCACATTTACAATCGCAGCAATAGCTACAATAATTTTTACTATTAGAATCAGCATGAATTGTACCTGATGAAAAAACGACGTTTCATTTTAGATGATTCCTTTTTCCACTTTTGCTCCAGGGCGCTATACCTTTCTGAACTGTATCAGCCAAGAATCATTAGAAACACTAGTGTCACATTAATATCACTAGACATATTTCATGATCACAGACACGCATGCCGGCAAAAATGAACGTTGTGGAATTTTTATCCAGAAGAAAATATAGGAAAAAGACAAAATATAATTAGAAAACAAATGGCATACATGACATACTGAGCTAAATTCACAAAACGTATGGAGTGTAATACTTGTTTTTTTGGTATGAAATGCCCTTAACTACTTGACCGCCGGTCCATGGTATATTCGTGGCTGCTGTCTATTCGTGGCCGAAAAGTCCTGTTCCGTGTGACCTCACACAGTTGCTATGATTGATAAAACTTCAAATGGTTTCAACTTGTGTCGTCATAAGGACTTTTGGCCTTCTGCACTGATACTGTACAGCAGAGGTTCCTAATCTGGGGTACATTTGCAACAAATTAAATTTGAGACATGACAATGGAGTATACCTTTATAGTCTCAAGATTCTAAAAGTTCTATTATAAATTCAGTAGAATTTTAATATTTTACTCAGGCTTTTTGTCATAGGAATGTTTAAAGGTACATGGTCGTCTATCGAAATGCTAAAGGGGTAGATGTTCAGTGAAAGGTTGGGAACTCCTGCTGTATAGGCTATGTGAAAACCTATTAGACTGCTAATCAAATGTGTCATAAAAATCACACAAAGCTCTAAAATGACATGATTTTTTTAATTTTAAATATTTGATTTAAATCATGATTTTTATTGCTTGATTTAAATCAATCAACCCTTGCCGCAAGGGTGGAATAATTCCCCGGGCTCCGAATCACTTTGGGACGCTGAACCACTGCGCGAAGCGCCGGAAATCTCCAACAATGTCACAAGTACTTTCTTCAATACAGCACATTTGCTTCCGAATGACCTCAGGTTCGAACATGGGAGCGCCAAACTTGCTTCGTTTCCCGGTGTCAAGCGAAATTTTTGACCTCTGCGAAATTTCTGATTGTTGTTCGTCAGTTATTTTGCTTCTCAGAATAAACGAAAGTTTGGTGATTACTTTTTTAATGTGTGTTGTGTAAATTAAAACTTTTTGGTTAGATGTCAGATAACCACAACAAGCTACAGTATGGGAATAAGTAAAACCACTGAAAAATATTGGGCTTAGTCTTAGACCTCAATTATTTTTCTTTTTCTCACCCAAACCCTAACACCACACACTTACCTAAACACCAACTCCTAATAAGCCCTAATCATCAGTTTTGTTAGCGTATTTGATATACAGAATATGACTCTGTTCATGCGAACATGGCGTGAAATCAGAAATTACGCAAGTCAGAAATTACGCCTGACACAGGGCGCCATCTAACCTCGTTACGTCCCTGGTAGTGTCTGTTCACTGGCTGTTAAATGAAAGGATTCCTTCAGTAGGTCCCGATCTGGGGCAAAGCTTGCTCTTCTTGACAACTTCTGCTTAATACTATCTAGACTGTGACGTCACAAAACCAATTGTGAACGGTCATATCCCCGAAAATCACAGCTGCAATGCGGAAAATTGCTGGTATTCTGAAGGTAGCGTAGTTTTAACTACGATTCTTCTTTAGCTGATTGCATATCAAAGTTATTCCTCGTAAGTTCGAAACCACGCGTCATGGAAGCCGTGATGCCTCCTGAAATCTACGTGAGTGAGCTAGTGTCGTGTCCTATATATTACTAACGTCCATTTTATTTTATGTTAACCGGATTTAAGATTTCGGCAATGTCGCAGACTACTAGAATCTTCTCGTTCACAATCAGGAATCAAAATGTTGACTTACCGGAAATTTTTTCATGCTAGAGTTCAAAAGGAACCCTTTATCAGCTATAACCGTGTTTGTCCATAATCCTTACCAGTCAGGATTGTTGCTCGACAGAGGCAGGGAAAGAACATGAGTTTCGATATAAGACAAACGGCTAGCTGCACTTTTGCAAACCAGTGCACCTACGGCTATAAGCCACCACTTCTCTCAAATATATATGTTTCAGAATTCAGCAAAGGTTTTGCAACAACAAAAAGCATCAATTGTCAACCAAAATTGCTCGTCATCGACAGTCAAATATGACAGTAGACGTTTGAAAAGGGTAGAGCTAATTGTAAAAAAGTACGAGACAAGGTCTTAGCATGAATGCATTATAAAGAAATAAACACTTTGTTTAAAATGCGGTGATTTGAGCGCTACTTTAGCCTGTTTTTGAGCGCTAACTTCTGAAAACGTTGCTAAACAAATATGACCTCTTATCCTCGTTTGTTTCATTTCTTCTTCAAAAAAATTGCCGTTTGTGTTATAAATCTCCGCTAAAACTTATCCTATGAGCCGAGGTGAGGTGGGAAGAAGCGTGGTTTCTTTCGTCAGCCGCTCCTTCCTTTTGTGAAGTAGCAATTAACTCATTTTATCTCACGATCACCGTGCTTCTCAAAGCGATCAACCCCGTGATATTTCCGCCAAATTATGATATTTTGGAGGACTTGGATGGCCTATTTTGCTGTTGTTGTTATCTGTGTATTCATTTCAGTTTGTTGTGAAGAGAAACAGGCCCGTAGCCACGGGGGACATTTGGTGGCAGTGCCTCCCCAAAATTTTTGCGCCCCAAAATTTTTTTTAAACAAATAATAAAAAGAAAAATCTTGCCTCCTCAAAATATATATTGACCCTCCTAACATTGAAACCTGGCTGTGGGCCTGAAGAGAAGTAATCATTGTCTTGTTTAAGTCGCCTATTTTCCCGGCAAATTCTGCTCCTTATTCTGATTAACTGTATCATGTGAAATATGACTTATTTCAACGGAGCATTCCCAACTCATTTGTACACGTGAACATGGTCGTCGGAATGGGGGGCAGAAGGGGCCTTGCCACCACTGGACTTTGAAATTTGATATTTTCCTATTAGCGTTTTAGTAGAAAAACATTTTTCTCTTGGTGTCAAGCTGGTAAAATGAAATTCACCACTGTTGTCTCCAGGACCGGAACCAGGGGGGGCGCAGGGAGGGCGAAGCCCCCCTAGAAAGTTTTTTGCCCCCCCTGGAAAAATGTGTTGGACATAATTTAAAAATATTGGACATAGTTCAAAGATTTTGGGCCCCTCTCGGAAAACTCTTCGCCCCTCCTGGTGTCCTAAGCTGGTTACGGGCCTGGTTGTCCCCCCTGGAAAAAATCCTTCCGACGCCTATGAGTGTAAGACCACTGCCTGCAAGTATTGGTTAGAAATAAATATTATCTTAAAATGACTACTTGCCACTGTTTAAGAGAGAAAATGTTAAGATCGGAAAGATTTTTTACAGAATTTAAAACTTTTCTTTTTCAAATATATTACATGCTTTAAAAATCTTCGTTTTAATTTTAACTTTGCTTGATTCTTGTCATCGTCATGGATGCTGCTTAACAAAACGTCACTAAATGCCCAACTTGCATTGGCCTGCTGTCGGATAAAAAGTGGGCGAGGATCTAAGAAACACACAAGAGATCCGTAAATCAACCAACAAAAATGCATCACATAAGGAAGGTAACAGCAAAAGGTGTACCTTAGGGAAAATATCACCATAAACGCTGTAAGATTTTGCTGAAAGAACGTCTCAAGCGAACACAAACCGCGGTGAAGGAATTGATGGCTATTAGCAAGCTCTAGGCCAGCACTTAAAACGCTATCGCAACTACCAGGAAGTAACAGAATGGGAAACATGTCTTGCACAAAGAAAACTAAGCAGCAAGAAAAACAGCTATTTTGCGCAAAACGTAAAGGGATAAATGTAATCGACGACTAAAAAACGACGACTAAAGAAATTATGTTACTTCCTGGTACTTACAACAGTGTTTTAAGTGCTGGCTTAGAGTTTGATATTTTACCAGGCATGGCGAATGTCTCAGACCAAAGCTAATAGCTATTAATTCCTTTACTACGGTTTGTTTTCGCTTGATTCTATTTGAAGAAGGACTGAAGATGTGTTAAATACACGAAACTAGTTTCCCTGTGAAATAAATTGCAATGTATTCATTTGCGTATGTCACTACTATGGGCTACCACTATTGAAAGACATATATGTACAAGTTTGAGTCGTTACAAAAGGATGAAAGCGGAGCCAAGCAGGCAGACTCCTCACAAGGTTGCTACCAAGCTAGAGCTTGTTTTATTATTGTTGACTAAAAAAACGTTAACCTTTTAAACTCTAAGCCAGCACTTACGCAAGGGGGGTGTGAGGTTAAAACCCTCCCCTTTAGTTTGATATGTTACAAAAACTTTATTACCTGTGCAAAGGAAATTTTTTATTTCGCTACATTTTGCTTTTTAATTTGTCGACTCAAAGTAAATAGCTCAGTAGTAAAGTGTCTGCCTCTCAATTGGAAGATCGGGTGTTCGATCCACAGCCACTGAGTGAATTGCCGTACAGCTTCTTGGGCAAGAGCGTTCACCTCAACCTCCCCGGAAAGAAACACAATACAGGCTTCGGCCTGCCGCCAATTGCCGTCCCCAAAATTTACAAAAAAAAGAAAAACTACCTGAGAATAAATTGGAAAAGAGAATATATCATGCCGCAGTCAAACAAATCACACCATTATATTTTTTCTGTTCTTGCTGTTGCTTTTTTCAGAATGTTATTTTGTTTTTTAACTGCGAGAGAATCAAGTATAAATTCCAGGTTTAGACTACCCGGTTGTTTGGACTACTTTAAAATGCGTGCAAACCTGACATCTTAAAAAGTACGTGCTTTTACGTTTTTAAATATTTAAAAATTTAACAAAGAAAAGAAACGCTGTAGCATTGTTTTAAAGTGTGCTTGAAATTAAACTTTGTGAGTTAATTTATTCAAATGACCTTAATTAAATTAAGCTATGTTTTTCCAGTATATTCAAAATACAAAATAAACAAATCCCATAATATTTATTTTTTCAAATTATTTTTTCTGCAGCCAGTGTCCACGAGACGTCGACTGCCATCCTCCCACTCTTATGTGCGCATGCGCGAAAAGCAAAGAGAAGAACGTTTTCGCAATCACGTCGCCAAGTTCACGGAGGCCATGAATGGTGCCGAGACCGCACGAACGTTTCAAGATGCCTTTGAACGAAGTCCATTTCCCGTTTTTGGAGCTATTCGGCCCGTCGCGCCACATCCATCATTTCCGGGTCCTCCGCCGCCAATCGCCCCCTTTGCCTGGCCGCGACTGCACCCGACCGTCATGCCTTTCCCCGTTGCACCATATTTCAGACCACCGTTTCTGCCAATTCCATGCGTGGGATGGAATGGTTTGAATGGAGAAATTCCACAAAACTTGGCCCAGTGCCCACCTCGCATCCGTTTTACGTACTGTGCGCCACCTCACATCCAACCAAGAGTCGTTCTTGATACAACTTGTGAGTCTCCACGTCATCAGTTTACAGCAAGCAACGTCGAACAAGATATCAAGGCAGCGCTCGGAATTCCACGTGGCCCTGATTCCAAGGCCAACATTGGGCTCCACTGAAAAGAAAGACCTGAGATGGAATAAGTTGCGTAGGAAGGTTTTACTGGAGCATGCTTTTACAAGCATTGCGACGAAGAGTCAACGATGCTGAACAATCTCTTCCTCCTCCACGCATATAGTTGTATTCTATTTAATGCGACGACGATGGATCGCGTGAAGCAAAATAAAGTGACTTTTACTGTGATATAATTAGTGCACTGAATTGTATGTTGCTCTTGCACTGGTTCTGAAACAAGTGAAAAACTGTATTCTTATTTCGTAACGTGGAGGCTATGATCTTCCAGCGAGCAAAAAATTTGAGATTGATGCGCCTTCTTTACGTTTTTGATATTTTTTAAGCTCTGTGAAGTACAAAACGTTGGATCACCTTGTGTATACTGCAACAGCGACAGGACCCCCCCAAACAAAGCTTCAAGCCCCACCAAATTGAAATATGAAACACTATAAATTACTGGATTTTTTGTCAAATTTGAATGTCAAACCCCCCCTGCACGAACGTAAAACCCCCCTATTGACGACTTTCTGGCAACGTTTCTGCACTGCAGATGCGTTAAAGCTTCGAAACATCGTCCGAAAAACTTAGTGAATTGCATTTTCACCCTCAGCCAATTGGTTTTACTATAACCCTCCTGCCTGAGATAAATCTTACGCTCCATGAGGAAGCATGCAATGCATCGATTCGTTTTAGGCTGGCGAGAATATTATTCTGTTGACAAGCCTAATGTATTTTACTGCAAAGCAACAGCTTTCGATAAAAATTTCCAGCAAACATACGATCTGAGTTGGTGTTAAGTAAGAATATCCCACCGAAAAGACAAGGTAATATTAATGTTTCCAGCCCAGGTTTTCCCGAACCCGAAACCCGTTTTTCTTGGTTATTTTCTACTACCCGAAACCCGATTTTTTCAACTACCAAACCGGGGTATTTTAAAAAACCTGGAATTGCTGTTGCATTCAAATATTAGTAATTTTGATAACACTGAAGTTGCAGATTGGCGCGTGTATCGGCCAAATCAGCACGTTTGAAATTTCAGCTCTTATCATGAAGCAGGAGGTGCGGATTTTGCTCGGTGACCGTCGTACGTTCGTTGTTGGTCCGTTTATATTTTCGTTCAATTGACCTATTTAGACGGATCGTGACGACATTTAGCACATAACAGGTCTCTACGCGAACTTTAGTCTTTTCGCTAACCTAATTAAATAACTACCATGTGACGTAGTTTTCAAAGCTATGCCATAGTTTCGTAGTTACTAGTTAGTTCATTTATCAGCTGTTATGTGTTAGTTCATATACAAGCTGTGATTCTTTGCGAAATCGATTCGCTCCTTTTCATTTTGCAATAACTGTCTACAAAATATTTGGGTTTCCTTTGAAGCGACTTTGAGTAGATTTTTAATCATACGCATTGAGTTTAAAGACGTTAGCAATCAAAGAAACTCAGAAGCTTGAAGCCATTTCTTCAGCAACATTTAAGGCTCAACAAACACCAAAGTGCAATTTGTGCCCCGTTATACCAAAGGAGGTGGTTCAAGCACCGAAAGTATGGTCAACCATCTGAAGTATGGTCAACCAACTGAAATCAAAGCGCGGAATGAGGGTGAAGACAATAAAACTATTCTGGCACAGGAAGAGATCCGGTCACAAATTGTGAAAAAGAAAATGATTCTTTTTGAGACTAAAAAGAAGAGATCAAATCACTTTGTTTCATACGTTAATTACAATCAAACCCAAATCAGCTCAAATCAATGGAACCAGAGAGGGCTTTTTCAGACACAGGACTATTTGCCGCAAAACTCAAAAACAGACTGAATGATGAAAGCGTGCTTTGATTGTCATGCGTCAGTATTATAAACATTAAAAAACTGTGCGTAACTTAATTAAAAATTCGCTAATAACTTGCGCAGGGACAAATAGTAGTAATTTCACAATGATATTAAGTTTTTATCGCTCAAAATCGTATTCATTTCAAAATCTGAAAAACCCGGATTTTCCCGGTTTCTTTTCTCAGCTACTCGAAACCCGGGTTTAAAATTTTGCCCCGAATTGGAAACATTAGGTAATACCACTTAATTGATTGTGAATCCGCGTGATTGTTTGCACACGTTTTGTAAGTGCCCGACTGCTTGCAAATGTACGATTATATTGTCAACAATCAGGAACGCAATCGAAATACCATGGGAAGGTACAGTCGGTGACGGATTTATGCATAGGCCAAATAGGCCATGGCCTAGGGCCCCGCGCTTTTGGGGGCCCCGCGCAGCTCTTTCCTATATGACGACTCAATATTAAATATTAAAAATTTGCGAAACTACGCGGAGGCATAACTTCACAATTTACCTTGAAACGAACGGAATTGCAAATGTCTACTCTAGACTCTTATCAGTACAGTAACAACACGACAATATTGTGCACCTGCAGGCCGTCTTTATGAAAGTGGTTACGAAAAAGAATGAAAAAAAAAAAAAAAAAAAAAAAAAAAAAACGGTACTTATTGATGTAAAATTTTCCACTGACAGAAAGTTCGCAACAACGCAAGACCGCCAGAGACGGCAAAACTCCGATGAAAAGCAATATTGTCAGTATTGGATCCTATGTTTGGTTGTTCTTACTAGATTTGGCGCAAATAGATTGCTTGTTGAAACTCTATATGCTAGCTAAATCAGCTAGAACAGTTTCTCGTGAGCTTTACTTGGAAACACATGTCTACATTGGGTTTACTTCATATGGTTAGCTGAGGGTGTTGCGACAATTCTATGCTGCTGTGCAAAACTTGTCTTCATGCTGTTAAACATCGGCCTATGACGTAGAGCAGGGCTTCTCAAACTATGAGTCGTGGCCTCAAACGGGCTCGCGTAACGTAATTGTGGAGTCGCCAAACTAATTGGCTTGACAAATCAGATATAACAATTTTTGTAAAAATTACATGAAAATTGAAAGTAGGCCTGCAGTGAATCTATTTCTACTGCATTTTTATTTTAGGGGCAATATCGTACTTTATACTGTCAGTTGTTTACTGTGATGTCTGCCTGAGCTTTCATATGATAAAAAAAGCAGGCACAACAAGTTGTGCGTGTACACCACGATTGTTTTAACGTACTGGCCTATACTGACCTTATTGCATTCATTCCTTCATGAAGGCATGCTTCTGTGTAGTGTAGACCAATGGTTCTCAAAGTGGTCGATATCGACCTCCAGGGGTCAATTGGACCATCCAAATGGTCGATAAATAGTCACAGGGTCGAATGGGGGTCATTGAGTGGCCAGGGGGTCAACGAATAACTTCTGGGGTGTACTGGAGCATGATGCCTCATTGTCAAAATTATTGTTAATTTTATCATGCATTTCAAGTAAAAAGCACTCAAATTTATTTTGACACAAACTTCCCTTGTATTAGCAGCTGTTGAGCTAGGCCACGGGGTCTACAGAAAACTGTATACTTTAATTGGGGTCAACGTGCAGAAAAGTTTGAGAACCACTGGTGTAGACTCTTGGTCTACTCTAGGGGCTATGCTCACTGCATTGAGAGCACACCGAGTAGTTTTAAACAAAACTTAAAAGCTTCATACACAGTTTCAGAAGTACTTTTGACTGTGATTCAGGAGAAGTTGGATCCACAAACCATAGACAATTGAAACTTTAGGATGGCACACACCTGCCATGCTCAGCATGAGTTCGCGGAGTTATTAAACGATAAACGTTTGCAACTGGAATTTTCGAAACAGAGTTTAGCCTATGTCATTTTTGGATAAGAACAAAAAATTAATGTTCAGTCATTTCTGATCTAGCCATTCATGATTTTTCAAACCGGGGTGTGCGCCAGCCAGTCCAGCGGCACAATTCCATGCTCGACTGCTCGTATTCGACTAGACATTAGCGCAGCCTCATTTTGCAGTTATAAATTGCTCTGACGAATTGATGAGTGTGTTTTACTCCCCTGTTTTAACTTGCAGCCTGATATTTTTGCAGTTATGAACTGCTGTGTCGTAGCGGTGGGTGTATTTTCCTCCGATAGCCTAACTTGTAGCGCTAATAGTTTATGTTCAGTGCAATGACACATAAAATAAGGAGTTGTCAACAAACTTCGCCAAAACGATGGTTAGGAAACATGACTATGACGTCAAATCGTGACGTCACAAACAGCGCACACCAAACACAAATGACCACCATTTGCCACTGAATGAAACCCTCCCCATGAAAATTTTCTGCGTACGCCACTGCATAAGGGGGACATACTTTCACGCTTTTCAGACAAACGGCCAAATAGGTCACACCTGCTTGGAGCCCCCAAAACTAAGATGGCCTAGGGCCCCGCGCTCCCTAAATCCGTTCCTGGGTACAGTATATATACAGTACATGCTCGTATGTATACAGTAAACCTAGGTTTATGCGGATCTTCGCCATAACCGGCAAAAACTACTGAATTATTTCAGCAACTGCTTTACAGCACAGTGAGTTTTACAACTACTTAGCGCCGTGCAGAAAAAAGTAGCACGGATTAGGCCCGGATTGAAGCACTTTCTGTGGGAGGCGCGAGATCAAAGATTTTCAAACATTTTGTTCAATCCATCAGCCGCAGAGTTTTGTGTTATTTTTATGAAGACACTTCAACGCTCGATTTGCAATCTACTTTTTACGAATCACTTTTGTTTTCAAGCAACGCACATTGAAGCTAATGTTGCTAAATCAATTCTTAGAACGACACAACTGTTTTTGAACAGTTTACTTTTTGCTACACAACTGTTTAAGATGGAACAAATCACACGTTATTCCGTTCAACTACATTGTTTACTCTTGATTCTTGAAAGTTCCGTGTAATCAATACTTCAATAATGAACAATTTAACAACTCTTCAAGAACGTTAAATGACGCCGGAGAATACTCAAGGTCAACAAAGTGTTTTTCAAGGATCAAGGACATAAGCCGTTTTGATAGCAAATTCAAGGAAAGTCCTTGGCGCTCAAGGGCATCTGGCAATCTTATTTGGTGAACTGAGCTACGGTACATGAAGTATTAGACAACCCCTTCTTCGTCCACATAGTGTGAAAGATGAGAGACAGCATGAAATCTCGTTATCCGATTGGAAAATACATTCTAAAAATCGTCCAGCCTGGAGTGCACTCGCACGTCGAGATTCCCTGGTGACAGGGGCGCACGCAGGAATTTTTATGGGGGGGCTGAAGTTTTGAGAAAAATAATTTGCTCTCACTAAAGTACAGGCTACCTTATTTACCATAACATTTATGTCATATATGCTATTTCAATTTTAACACATCAATACTTTTCTTGACCAGATCCAGCCGCGACGTCTGTTTTTCTTTGCCCGTTTTCCTCCGTTATCGTAATTTTGTTAATCTGTTAAGTACGACGCGATGTAGTGTGGCACTTCTCTGCAAAATTTTGACATTGTTAATGGAAGTTTGTAACATGCTCAGTGTCCCGAGATATTGTGTTTAAAAGCACTCTTATGTTTTATAGTAGAATTACTTCATACCACTTCCAGCAAATTCTGGTGTCTCAGTCGGCTACTATTTGTCACGAAATATTATCAACAGCACTTTCTCAACATCGCAAAAAAGCAAAATGCACTGCAGTACCACTACAGATCGTAGAATTATCTCAGAGCCACGCTACATGGTTGTTGGTCGATACTAAAAGCAAAATACCTTTGTTAAGCCACCAAAACAGAATTGAAACAACAGTTTCTACACATACTCGTAAAAGGCAGCACAAGCATTTGCGAATTGCTAGTGTATCATCCAGGGTTGTCGCCAGGATTTAGCAGCAGGGGGGGGCCAAAAACCAGAAGGGGGG
>Ga0210059_1012470_pt1 | contig 12836 bp, 9 predicted proteins | sample Ectturendosymbi2_FD_188042 | JGI IMG/M metagenome (GOLD analysis project Ga0210059, IMG submission 188042) | Ecteinascidia turbinata endosymbiont from Florida, USA - Sample 2 (SPAdes) (version 2) | ecosystem: Host-associated > Tunicates > Ascidians > Unclassified | place: Key West, Florida...
AATTTTTACACAATTCTGCACTCAGCGTTTCCATCCTTTGTTCATTTTCTTTCCACATCATGGCTACATGACATTCCTGTCCACTCCTTTGACCATTTCATTTCACAACCTCCTTCCCAAACAACAGCGATTTGCAAACCATTTCCAAGCGATTTCCAAACAATCCCGCAAGACCGCGACCTGCCGTTCCCATTTAGTTTACTTACTTCAGGCCACGTCGGCTTTAAACCTGCTTAAAAAATAAATATAATGCGTGTAATAGGCATTCGTTACGTCCGAACGCATAGTTCGATAATTTTTCACCGTCTTGCCCTGGTAAATGCCAAGACCGGTTCTACTCTTGCTGTCGTCAGTACGTTGTAGCGCGCACACCAAGTTTATCACACAAAAACGATCGACTTTTCTGTCACTTAATTATTAAGATCCAGCTGGATCGCCTTTGTGAAAAGCTTTTTAACCAGTGTCTCAGCTTTATCGTGATAGAGGTTTCACCAAGGCGAGGTTTTTACAATTCGGTGAATGCATAAATCTATGGTCCGCAGAGGCATATGCACACGACGTCCCGGTGAGCCGCACCTACTCAAAAACAATTCCCCTTTGCGCCAGTGCTACTCTCCAAAACGACGCACACCTTTCGCAGTCTATTGGACCCGTATGTGCAAGCGCGCACAGCGCTTCGGCACATCGCGCAAGTTCACAAACAGCCTCCTTCTTACACCTGCGCGAATGCCAAGGCAACGCGCACTATCCACGGTCTCGCCAAATCCCGTGGTTTGTTCGCCGCGCCTCTGCAACCTTTAGTGCGCACTAACCTGTGTCGCTTTCTCGATAACGAGCGACCGTGCGTCAATGAGAACGCGACCTGCAATTCTTACTTTCAGCACATCATCACGTTCTCACGAACGCACCCACGCTCACCACCCCTTTGTTGTAACATACTTATCAAAGATAGACATTTTTCGCCACGACAAAAACCACTCACCTGTTCGACAACTATACCAATTTTTTTACCAACTTACCATGCTTGTACAAGTCATAACTTACGTTCCTGTTACAGTCAAAATATTTTAAAAACATCCTCGTGATCAGCTCAGTGCATACTCTACTCGCTCCAAATTTCAGCATTCTCGTATGTGTACTTTAGAAAATAATTTTGTGACCGATTTGCATTTAAAATGCACGCAGCAACTTTTTCCGCACAGCGCGGCTCGGCTACGCTGCTTCAGACGCAACATCGCTAAGCGCCGAGGACATGCCAAATTACTTTTGCTTTTAGTTAATCGTATCACGATCAAGTTCTGCCGCGAAGAAGCATTACTCTAGACCCACAACAAAATTTTAGCCGTTTAACCTTACTAATGGCGTGGAGTTTCAACCGAGTTTAAGGTATTGGCGCGCATTTTCGTCCCTCCAGAGTCGTTTAGAACAAACAACGGCGCGCTGCCACAAAAAAATTTTACCAAGCGAACTAGGTTCGCCGTTGAGGCTCGCTGATTACTTCTATCCCGAAAAACGCCTTATGTTCTCCAATTTAAGTTGGGCAAGGGCCGTTTCATCAGAAATAGGGCATCCGTGGTACCAACCTGTGGTGGCCTTCCACACCTTGGCCCACCGATACTCATTTCGTTACTGGATCTTACTATTTTCACCGTCCTATTGGCTCTCACTTCTGCTCATGCACAGCCTACTTAGGCTTTATAATGCACGGCACCCTACAATTTCCTAGCCGGAAAAACTGCGTTCCGTTTATGGGGGTAGGCTTTGCGGCTTTTTGTGGAGACCGCCAGCCTCGCAGAACGACTTTCTGTGCAACACGCATGTTGCAGGACTTTCTAACACCGCACAGCCCCGCGCCGCGGCGTGACCGGAGCTGGGACTAAAGCCCTAGCTTCGAAAAAAACTGCGTTTCATTTCAGGGAAGCTTAATACTGCTTTTGGCAGCGGCTCGCTTCAAGGGTGAAACGACTTTATTTTGATTATCCTGGCAGCCAGGTTTGCCAGAGCCACCATGCATTTTGGCCAAGCGATCTCGCGTCTAATCCTAGGTTGGCTTTGTCGACCGTCACGGTTTTGGGCTCGAAAGCCTACTTCCACGCGAGGAGATTTTCAGCACGAGGCCTACTTTTCAATCCCTTTACGGTCTGTGCAGAACCCCGCTGAAACAGCGTGCCCTGTGTGTGCATGTGTCGTGGTATTCAGAGTAAGGACGGCTCCTTAATCGCTTGCCATCATGCTGTTTCTTACGATCCCACTGCCTGAAACCAATTCGGCGAACGTGGGTTGAATTTAGACGACTGCAATTGGACTAAAAGGACCTTATTTTATAGTTTTTCTAATTTTTGTTAGAGTGGCCCTCCCTAGCAGTCTTTGGGCCATTCTTAATCCATTCCTAGAGATCTCACCGCCTACTAACCAATTCGGCGGACGTGCAAGACCTCAATAAGGCTTTATTCAGCGAAGAGAACAGCATTGAAAAGATGACACAGTCAAGTCAAAACGACAGTGACGAACATGAAAGCACGCAAACCAAAGAATGCATATCAAGCAATCAACGCACGCAACATTTACGTCTCATGGAATTGATTACCACATTTTTGAGTGGATATTTGATTGCTTTCTCAGCTTTTTATTAAAACAAATATTGAGTTTACAGAACTGCAAAGATTCTTCAAGCTGCTCTGAGTCGAGCTCCTTAGTCTCCGACCACTGCCTCCAATTGTGGAACGATTTTTACATAAACACCAACAACGCATTCACGTACAAGCAGAACGCTAACGTTCCAATACAACGCACCCACTCTTCTATGTTCTTTCGCCTCCGTACTGGTCACTGCAGACTGTACTACCATCTACATCGAATAGGACTCCATCCGAATGGCCTCTGCGACGAATGTAACTCAGCAAAAACCGTTGAACACTTCCTAATATACTGCGAACAGTACACTTCAGCACGAACCAAGCTACGACAATCCATGCAGAAACTGCAGATTAGATTCCACTGGATGCAAATTTTACGGGATGACAAAGCCAACCCGTTTATTATCGCATACATCAAGCAAACTGGCCGAAAACTGTAACAAGCCACCAAGGAACCAGACATGGCACTACAACACCATGCAGTTAAAAGTGCCACATCACCATAATAAACAAAAAAAAGATTCTTCGCAAGTTTTGTGTTCGTACTACCAATGAAGTACCTCACTACCTCACAAAGGAGACAATTTGTCAAAATGTTTGCGGCAGGGCTGTTGGGTCGCAGTTCAGGATATCTTTGTTGTCATCAGATACACTGTTTGTGATGACATATTGTGGTTGTAATTAGTGAACCAAGACAAAATCGACCCCAAGTTGGAGTGGGACAGATAATAAGGTTATTCTAGTAAATCTCTGAAGCATGTCCAGATTTTAGGACTGAGTATGGGAAGAGTTACGTGGAAATGACTTCATATAAAAAATTGCTTTCTGGATTTGCTTGTTTGCCACCTTTGTATACTAGTTACTTGAATACAGATATGTGCAAGTTTGAAACGTCGCAAAAAGAAGGCAGAAGCCAGTCGGTTGCTACCTAAAACGTTTACCGTCATCTTAGAGCTTATTTGTCACAATTGCAGGAGAGTGTTTAACATAACTATATGATAATTCAAACAAGCTGCCAGACATTTATTTTTTGCTTCGTATCCCAATGTTTCCATGTGCTTAACCCAATGTTTCCATGTAGTTGAATACAGTGGCGAATCCAGGAGGGGAGCAGTTTGGGGCAACTTCCCCCCCCAAACGGTTGCGGTTCCCCCTTAAAATGGTTCTCCTCTGATAAAAATTCGCCCTTTTACGGCGTCTATCGAAGTAAAAAACAAAGACAAAAAATACTCAGTCAAAACTAACAATGCTTTACACTTCGTTAAACTTCGGTATTCACGTGACGGACTTTGACCCAGCCTCTTACCGACTAGAATCAACAACGCTATTGTTTCGTAATAAAACTCCTGTTCCCTTATTTTTTTCCGCTTGAACTGCCCTCTGCCCAGCAATCACAAACATGATCTCATTTGTTCGCTAGCACAGTTCTCCACTTGCCGTTGGGCTGTGCAAATTCGGTCTGTTTTCGTTACAAGTTCATTTTATAATGCTTGGTGGTAGCTTTGAAATAAAAAGCAGTATTGAAGATCAGACCCGTAACCAGCTTGGGACAGCAGCAAGGGCGAAGATTTATCTGAGTGGGGCCCAAAGTTTTTGAACTGTGTCCAATAGTTTCAAACTATGTCCAACACATTTTTCCAGAGGGGGCGAAAAATTTTCTAGGGGGCTTCGCCCTCCCTTGGTTCCGGGCCTAGTGAAGATAGGAAGGCAATAAATATGGAAAACGTAGAACTGACGCAAGATTTTAGAAGTCTGCAAAACGAAAAACAAGTTTCAGATCTGCTATCGGTGCAATCAGTGAGTCCGCAGTACGTCTGCTTCTTAGTTTTGCAACATCAAGGTAAGTGGATGGGTTTCTTGTCGGAACTAATGACCCTGATTGAATCATCTTGAAGCGTATGAAAAGCTGTATCAATGTTTGTACGTTAGCAGGGGCGTGACGAGGCTAGATTGGGCCTAGGCAAGAAGCAAGTTTGGCGCACCCATGTTCGAACCTGAAGTCTTTCGGAAGCAAATGTACTCTATTGGAGTACTTGTAACATTATCGGGACTTTTCGACGCCTTCCGCAGTAATTCAGCGCACCCACAATGATTTGCTGCCTGCGGAATCGTATCCCCCTCATTACGCTCCGGCACGTTAGCAAACAACTTCCCGGTTTCTGACATAAATGCATTGAGCGTGCCTACTTTTTTCGGCCATAGACCGATTTTTTTCAAATGACCGAAAAAAATTAAGTCAATTATTCTGTCATAATGTCCTAAAACTAGGCTAGTGAATACCGTTACGATGAGTTTTAATGCTATTACGGGACAAATTACCGAAATGTCTTAGCGAATAAAACAGGAGCGTGCTCCTGTAGCTCAAGGAATTATAGCCTAGCAATGCAATTCTGCAACATCTCACTCCGTGATCAGGGACAGCGCAACGTAGCATTAAATCACTGCAACGTGGTAGCATGGGTGGTGGAACGTTTTTCAAATTGGGGGGCACAAATGCAAATGAAATAACTATAGATAACATCAGTATACAGGATTTTTGGGGACTTGAACTTTGTAACGGATTTGGGGGTTTTGGGGGGCGCTGAGTCCAAAAATCGCATCTGTTTTTGTCCATCTGGTCAGGATTAGCCGCTACAGGGCATACGTTTTGCAGTTTTTCGCAAAATATTGAAAAACTTCACCAAAAGTTTCAAAAGTTATCTCCCACCATTTTTAACTTGGAAACATATTTTGTAATCAGTAGTTGTGCTTTTCAATGCTGAAATGCTTTATCAGCTGTTGTTGAAACGCGTAGGCCCACAGGGAGTGAGTTAGTGATAGCCTGTTATAAGCGGTATCTACAATAAAATCCTATGTCAGAATAGTCTGTGCGTGGTGCCATAGTTGATGAGCATGACTGGATGATTTGCAGTATAATTAGAAGCATTTGTGCGTATTGATTGGGCAACAAAGTGGATACACAAAGTTTCCGTGTTTCTTGTGTTTGTGGGACAGCAGGGCTTGCCAAGAGCATTGGACTAGGGAAAATTGGCCAAAATGAGAAAGATTTGATCTTGGTACTAGAAATATTATACACTTTCCTTTGATTAATCCAAACGAGATGTTACTTCCTCCTTTCCATATCAGAGTATGAAAACAGTTTGCAAAATCTTTAAATACAGTAGGTAAAAGTGACTGCTTTGCATATATGTATGAAAAGTTCCCTGTGCTGAGCACTGAAAAGTTGAGGGCTGGAATGTTTTATGGTTCTCAGATATGACGTTTGAATGCAGGACAAATATTTTCCACTTACCTTGACAACCCTCATATAAATGCTTGGCGATCACTTACAGCAGTTGGCAAAAACTTCCTTGGATATTTTAAAGCTCCTAACTATTACGACCTTTCAAAACAGCTGTTAAATTCTTACGAAAAAATAGGATGCAATATGAGTGTGAAGGTTCATTTGTTTCATAGTCATGAAAACTATTTTCCTGAAAACCTAGAAGCAATGATTGAAGAGCAAGGAGAGCCCTTCCACCAAGATATAAAAACAATAGAAAAGATACCAGGGATGCTGGAATACCAACATGTTGGCAGACTATTGCTGTTGCTTAGAAAGAGGTTGCTGGCAATAGCTACTACCGAAAAACACAGAAAAGACAATTTCTGGATTTGCAACCGTGCAATCTTTTCTGTCATGAAAAAAGAGTATGCTATCATGTTTGGGCTATTCTTTGCATTTTAACGTTGTTTAAAAAATTTTAGTTGGAAACTGTGAGCCTATTCACTGGCCAACACAATTTTTGGTGCTCAAGGTTTTGGAGCTGATTTAGACTAATTTTTGGGGCGCTAATTTCAAAAATGCAGTCCGTTATTTTCTATCAGGTCAACTTATTAAGTTATTTAAGAATTTCGATTTTTGTGAAGGCCTTGGTGAATAGTTTAGCTCTACTCTTTGACTTCCATGTGGCATCACTGATTTCAATTCATGTGCTATCTGTGGCATGTCTTAATTGTCCATTGTTTGTTTGTGACACTATAAATGTTGAAGCAGGCTACTGTACATTATGTTTAATTGCTTGCACAATGCACGACCAGGGCTCCCATTGCTGGGTTTTTCCACCCAGATCTGTTTTTTGAGTCCATCTGGGTGTCTAGGTTTAATTTTGAAAAATCCTATCAAATCTGTTTTTTCGAAGATAAAAATTTGGCAACGACCTATAGTAATTATAATACTAAAATAAATATATGTTCTGGTCATTGCAGTGTTCACATGCATTCATCAGGTGAAGAAAGTACTTAAATCGGTGAAACAAAACGTCTTCAATCGGTTTTATACCCGTATCAAAATCGTTACCTAATACTGTAGGGTGCTTGCCATCCGGTACAGACAACCATGCAGTTGCGCGTATATCAGAAATAAAGGCCGGATTACACCAGACACGAACGAATAACAAATGGTAGTATAAACAAGTGTGAAAGGTTTGCATTTGCGTGAATGGTTGTTATCCCAGACGCCAGTGGAAGAATTTGTTGAAACAAAGTTTACAACAGAATGTTCAAATTCTTTGGTTGACCCATTCATGCAAATTAAAAAACAATTTGCATTGGAGCAAGGATTTGAAGCTTAGGAATTTTAGATTCCTTTGCAGCTCAAGATTTCACAAAATGAAGTGACTATTTCAATGGCAAATGTGGCCCTACATTTTGCCCATCTTGTGCCTGAAGAACGGCTGGAAGCTATGTTATTTTTGGTAATTTTTCTGTCGTAGACCAAACTTTTTTTAAATGACAAAAAATTAAGTCAATTCGGTCATAATGTCCGAAAATATAAACTCGTGAATGCTGTTATCACCGATTTTAATACAAACATAAGACAAATGACCAAAACGTCTCAGCAGAAAAGCAGGCTGGATGTTATATAAAGTTTAAACATGTGTTCTTGTCCAATAAATATCCTTGATTTTTGGTATAATCGGCGTAACATCAAAGATGGCTTAAATAACTCCGAGTTTGCAATATTTTATGATTTAATGGCCATATTTGCAGTTTGTCACATTTTACTGCATCACTAGAAAAACTATTTGTACTGGTGTTAATCATGTTAAAACAAAAACAAACTTGCTAAAACCAAGACTGTTAATTGAGGCAGATGCAAAACAAGCATTGCCAAGAAGCCAGCAAAGCGGCTACTGTATAACCTACCTAAGAGTGAAAAGTGAGAGATGTCAACAGCGGAGTATGTTATCAGCTGTATTGATTAATATAAAATGTTTTGAGTAACAGAAAAGTGATCCAAGTGTTAATTTTAACGTTGCAGACACAGATTTATAAAGGTACTATAAGCAAATCAGTATTTTAATAACCGTTTTGCCCCATGTATTTGCATTCATGTGTCTTTTTGCATTTCTGTTTTTTTTGGTAGACAAATGTTTTTTTTCATAAGCAATCTAGGTTTATTAGAAATTACAGAATAGGAGCCCTGTGAACGACTGCAGGTCCTCTCTGTTTTTCTAATAGCTTGTGACTTAAACTCATTAATGTTACAGGTTGCATAACTTTATAACTTTGCTTAAGTTTACAAGAATCTCGATTATGGCTGCATCATCAAGAAGACGCTGTTTGAATGAACCAAATGTTTTCTGCTATATCTGTGGCGAATACACTTTACAGCAGGGGTCTCAAACACGCAGGCCGCTTGTGGCCCACAATGGCCATTTGTGCGGCCTGCGATGCTTTTTGGGAATTTTCAAATAATTAACATTTACACTGCCAAGCGCCTTGAAAAAAATGCCGCGAAATAATTGAATCAAAGGTGAATGACACCCAGTGCAGTTTTCGTCCCGGCCGTAGCACTACAGACCGAATTTCGCCCTCCAGCAAATTTTTTAGAAATCTTGGGAGTATGTCAAAGACGTCTACACATGCTTTGTCGACCTCGAGAAAGCATATGACCAGGTTCCTTGTGAAAATATTTGTGGAGTGTTCGGGAGTATGGTGTTGACACCCGCCTGTTACTGGCCGTCAAATCACTGTATTCCAGTCACTGTAAGGGTGTGATCTGTCACCGCTCTTTTTCATAGTCTACATCAGGCCTGCACAATTCAGAAAGTTTGAAGGACCAAATTATCAACATTGATTTGCCGCAGGCCGCAAATGCTTATTTCATTTCGATGTGGAGATTTTATTGTAGTATGGAAGAAATTCTGAAACAACAATTACTTATTCGAGTTCGAGCTTTTGCAACATTTTCTACAATTGAGAAAGCTCTCGCGGGCCGCAAGAAAAGCTTTCGCAGGCCGTATATTGTGCAGCCGGGGTCTACATGAATTGGATAGACAGTCACAGCCGAGTAGGTGAGGGTGTCACAGTTGGGAGCTACAGGATCAACCGTTTGCTTGTTGCAGACGATTTGGTACTGCTAGCATGTTTTGAACAGAGTCTTCAACATGCACTCGATCGGTTTTCAGCTGCGTGCGACCGAGCCGGAATGAAAATCAACACTAAAAATACCGAGGTATTACATCTCTCTACAAATCTAAGGCACTGTATGTTGCAATTGAGCGGCAATACACTGCAGCAGGTGGAGAAGTTCAAGCACCTAGGAGTAGTATTTGCGAGTAACGGAAGGTGGAGCGTGGAGATTGATACACAGAGCGATAAAGCTAACGCAGTTCTGCGTGAGCTTTATCGCTCTGTGGGCACAAAACGGGAGCTTTCAAACACCACAAAGCCGTCAGTTTTCAAATCGGTCTTTGTTCCGATCCTTACCTATGGTCATGAATCTTGGATAATGACCAAAAGAATATTAGCTCAGGTGCAAGCGCTAGAGATGGGATTTTTGCGAAGAGTCCACGGTGTGACATGGGTGTACCGACTACCGAGGTTAGGTGCCGCCAGGGGCAAGAAACAATTAGCGCCCCCATGTTAGAACCTAAGGTCTTTTGGGAATGAATGTACTGTATTGAAGAAAAAACTTGCAACTTTGTTGGGACTTTTCGGTGCCCGAGGCATTGTGCCCCCTCGTGACGCCCCTGGTGTGGCACTTCGCAACAAAGTGCGCATGTAGAACCACTTCTCCGAATTCAGTATCTACGTTAATTCGGCCATGTATCCAGAATGTCAGTTCGGCCATGTATCGAGAATGCTCACGAAAGACTGGTGAGGCAATTCCTCCTGCCTAAATCCACGGGAAGGCAGCTCAGAGGTTGTCCAAAGCCTAAGTGGAGTAACTGCATCTCCGACCTAGCTTGGTCTCGTCTTGGTGTGGAGCTAGCAGAACTATTTGAAATTGCTGTTGACTGTGAGGTATTCCAAGTCCTCCTAGGGCTGCTTCTCCCGCGACCCTCCCTAGACGAAAAGCGAGCATGAAAATGAATGAAATGAATAACATTAACGTTATTTAGTTTATTCATTGCTGTTTAAGTGCTCGCCTAGCGAGTGAACGAATTCCGTAGACGGCTAGAATTGATTGATACGAACGTGAGAGACGGCTAGAAATGATTTGCCTGTAATTAATGACACCTTTCGCAGGAAATAAGATGTAAAATCTGTTTCTAGTAAGTTCAGGTACCGGTATTGTTGTGTCAACGTCATAATGCGGCCCGCGAGTTACCTTATAAGTTCTCATGTGGCACACGGAGCCATTTGAGTTTGAGACCCCTGCTTTACAGCATAACAGGAAAACAATCAGTGATTTTGTAAAGCGTGCTTACCGTGCCTACTTCAAAGTGATGCTGGGTGATCAAGACAAGCCTTGGGCACCGCACATTGTTTGTAAGCCTTGTGCAGAACATTTACGGCAATGGACAAACAAAAGTAGAAAAAGCCTAAGGTTTGCTATTCCAACGGTGTGGCGAGAGCCACAAGATCACTGCAACGACTGCTATTTTTGTGCAGCGAAAACTAAAGGCATCAATAGAAAGAATAGGAACTCCTTGGCATATCCAAACTTAAACTCTGCAATCAGGCCAGTTCCACACAGTGAAGAACTTCCTGTTCTACTTGTTAAAGGCTTGCCACAACTGGAATCTCCTCTTTCCAGTGAAGAGGAGGACGTTTCATTTGACAGTGATAACACCTTAGCAAATAACGATTTCCATCCATCTCTTTCATCCCGCAACTCTTTTACCAAGGAGAGCTGAATGACTTGTCAAGAGATTTGGATCTTTCTAAGGAGTCTTCTGAGCTGCTGGCTTCAAGGCTCAAAGAAAAAATATTTTAAAACTGGGTACTCTCATCACCTTTTACCAGAAACGTCATGAAGAATTCTTGCCATATTTCACCCAAGAAAATGAGATTGTGTACTGTAACAACGTTGAAGGTCTTCTAAAAAAGAATATAACTCTTTTTTAGAAGAATATAAGTCGCAAATCGTTGAATATAATTCTAACGATTGGCGACTTTTTATTTATAGCTGTAAAATAAGTTTAAAATGTGTTCCTCTGAATAATGGTAACGCTTTTGGATCTATTCCTCTTGGGCATTCAACAACTCTCAAAGAAAAATATGGCGAAATTAAATTTGTGCTGGAAAAAAAGTCAAACTACGAACAAAACTAGTTCATTTGTGTTGATTTAAAAATGGTTGGATTTCTACTTGGTTTGCAGTGTGGTTAGGCTATACGAAGTTCCCATGCTTTCTATGCTCGTGAGACAGCAGAGCTAGAGCCCAGCACTGGATAAAGCAAGATTTGCTTGTAAGAGAAGAATTGGTGACTGGTGAGAAAAGTCTTCAAGTTCACCCTCTGGTGGAAAGATTTAAAATGATTTTACCTCCACTTCATATTAAGTTGGTATCATGAAACAATTTGCAAAAGCACTCAACAAGGATGGTGACTGTGTTAAATATATTTGCACCAAATTTCCTGGATCAACGATAGAAAAATTGAAAGCTGGTATTTTTGATAGCCCTCAGATAAGAACACTAATAAATGATTGTGACTTACCAAATTCCATGAATGAAAACGAATCCTGTGCTTGGAGTGCCTTTGTGGAAACTGTCAATAATTTTTGGGAAATAATAAAGCAATCAACTACAAAGGGATTGTAGCCAAGTTACTAAGCGCTTTACAAGATATGGGTGCTAACATGCGTATCAAGCTTCACTTCCTATACAGTCATCTTGACCGCTTCCCCGAAAATCTTGGTGATCTGAGTGATGAGCAAGGGGAGCGGTTTCATCAGGATATTAGTGAAATGGAAGTAAGGTATCAAGGGAGGTGGGATGCTCCCCAGTGCCATATTAGCTATGAGGCCCATGAGGCACGGGCCTCAGTGCCCCTGCAGTCAAGGGGCCCCCAACATGAAAGCTGACATTCAGTACAGCTATAGCCTTCCTACGCACTATGATTGTTGCCAGGAACGCCGGAACAGCGGTAGGAAACGGGGGGGGTGCAGAAAAAGAATTGAGGGCAATGCAAACTTGAAAAAAAAGAAATTGGTACCACTTGTGCTTGTTTCTGTTCAGCAACGATATTGATTTCAAAAATAATACCAGAAATTATGAAAAAACGTTTCTGAAGTTCTGGGTACGCGAATAGTTGCAATCAGTAGCGCAACCAAGAATTTTGTTCGGGATGGGCCCGTCAATGACATGATCAGTCACTGACATCTTCTTGAGTCCAACTATTCCTTCTGTTTGTTTCTTAACATGCACTTGAAAATTGATATGAAGCACCAATAAAATTTGCTTCTGGGAGGAGGAGGGCATGGCTTCTTCGGCCTCATTCTGCCTGCGCTACTGGCTGCAATAAATTTGTTTCAATTCGATCTTGACGAACCATGATACTTTTATAAAAAGGTACCTCTGCCCCCGTTGCCCCCTTATAAAAGGTAAGGGGGGACAATGCCCCCTTCATGCACACCCTTTCCGGCGTCTTTGATTGTTGCCCACCGTTAAATACAACATGCGTGCAACAGAGAAAAATACGTTACAGGGGCTCGTGACATCATAGAAGAACGGTATGGCATGTTATTCACGACATAGAGGAAAAGAGCATAAAGCATGCTGCGATGGCGGTCTAGCTACGTCAGTTAGTAAACCTAACTTCGTAGTGAAGGTTGTCGTCCTTGAGTGTTGTGCGAAACAGCGTGCCTCTTACCTGAGATTACGGATATCATAAATTCAGGTCAAATGCAGCGGCAATACAAAAGTGGAGCGGCTAAAAGGAAACTCAAAGTAGAGCAAGAAAAACGAGACGAGCAAATTAAGAAAAAG
>Ga0210059_1012471_pt1 | contig 12835 bp, 11 predicted proteins | sample Ectturendosymbi2_FD_188042 | JGI IMG/M metagenome (GOLD analysis project Ga0210059, IMG submission 188042) | Ecteinascidia turbinata endosymbiont from Florida, USA - Sample 2 (SPAdes) (version 2) | ecosystem: Host-associated > Tunicates > Ascidians > Unclassified | place: Key West, Florida...
AGGAAACATACTAGTCGAAAAGTTGCATTGTTAGGTGGAAGTAAAGCTCCACTGTTGTTAAAAATGTCCTCTGCTTAACGCAATGCAGAAACAGGGTCAAGTCATCGACCCTGACCATGACTTCGTAGAGCAAGAATGGTTTCGTCACGCAGAATTTCTTCTATATCCCATACTGAAGGTTGATGTATACTATCGTAGTTAAGATGTATCTCGTTGATGTAGAATTTCGAATAAGAAACGGCTCTGAAAGCCTTGCTTATATATTGAATACAGGTGGAATTCCCCGGATGATGCAATATTGCATCACTTCCCATTAACGGAAAGCTTCGCTCAAGATTTAGAATACAAAAAGGGAGTATTCTACCTTAGACTTTTTTAATGCTAGAATTCTGATGGTTGCTATTAGCTTGAAAAATAGCTAAGTAAACAGAAATCAAATGTAACCATTGCCTACAATGAATTTCTTATAATAACTCTTTCATAAGTTTCCTTGACCGTCAATCCAATAATTGAAACTCTTAACAATATTCTTGTGTTGCAGAACATTTATAATCAACAAACTTACAGACGAATAAGGAATATATTAACGTCTTTATACTGTATTTTCAGTGACATTCAGGCAAACATTCAGAATTACGTAGCAATGTTCAAATTGTTATGTGTATATTTTCTTGTACATATACAACTGACAAAATCTGACAGTATATATCAAACAAGAAACTGTAGTACTACATTGACACCATTATTGAACATTATCTCTGCCCAAGGAAGAATTGTTCAACCGATTGCGGAAGAAGAGCAAATGCTGGTCGAGCATGTGATGCCTTCACTAGATATAACGCCTTGTGACTTAATACATTTTCGAGAAGATATAGAGGAAGACCATCATCATTTTGAAACAGAAACAGATAAACATTTAAAAAATCCAAACTTACAATAGACCCAGGATGTGATTGCAGTTATGTTCAACTACATGAATGGAAACCAGATGAATGGACGAATATTACCGAAGATAAGTTACAGCAACAAATTCAGGGATATGAAATGATGATGCTTGCTTGGGCAAGAGTGTCACAAGAAAAATTTGTGTTCTCACATATCAACCCTGAATACCATTACATACATCACATCTATGGATACTATTCTCAAGATCTATTGGCTTTTGTTGAATATATAATAGCATCCTTAGTTGAAAAATATCAATGGACAGCTTGGAAACTTTTCTTCGATGATAGACCTTATCCCAATCAAGAAATAGATACTTGTTATATACTTTTGAAAGATATGCCTAATATCAAGGCAATAATAAACAATAATTCAACGTCAAGCCCAATAAGAACAGATAATATAAGTGAATGTAATCCATGACAATTAGTAAGAATTTAAACCAGAAATGAACATGAAGTTTTGGTACGCATACCTGGCGGAGACATCATGATGGTGCTACCAAATGTTAGTGATAATAACCAATTACATGATCGATAATATTTCAATTGGTATTGGACCAATATCACGGACGAAACTGGATAGTCATTAAAATTCGACATGGACCTATGAGAGTAAAACATACACCAATCTGGTGGATACTTCAAACATTACGAACGAATCTGGTATTTCATCCATATTATATGACTCCACCATCTTTAAGAACGAATAATGTTATCTTTTCATATATACATTATCGAGAACACTGTGAAGACCAGCAGTGGAATCAACGAAAACCAAATGCACTCTTGAATTCGAAAATAACATTCTCCCGTTCGGAGAATGTACAATGTTGGAGATATAATTATGATCCAAAAAGTTGTGTAGAACAATCAAGAACATATTGTAATCCTACAATGGGACGATTAGAAAATCTTCTACAAACATCTGAAACCGGAAATTGGCCTGATGAGTTGGGATATGAATCCCTTTGTAAGGCGTACCTTAAAGGGCAAGTGCCCAGATCTTCAATGCAAAGAAACTATCGAGAACTGATTAATCAAAACCCTATGTCACGATTTATAAATGCAAATTGGTTCTCTCTAAATATTAACCGTTTCGTTCAACAAGACAATGAAGACTTGGTTAGTTATACTAACATATCCTCGTTGGAAACAATGAAGAAGATGATGCCTTCACGATTTGACAACCAATCTAACTATACACTGGATAAAGTGCGAATTTATGAACAATATGATATGAAACGACGAATTTTTTATTATTTAGAAAAACAAATGGACGATCAGATATACTTGTACGAGAACGTTTACCGTCAATCACCTTTATATAGAAAAAAGGTTAGATGTAATCAAAAAGGACAACAAGCCCATGAGAGTCAACAATGGTTGACAAAGATTATCAAAAAACATGTTCAATTATTAAGAGAAAACCTGGAAGGTTATTATATTTTCCGAATGGTACAAAAATACCTTTTTGCTTTGGATAACGTTACCGATTTACATCAAGACATTATTTATCAACACCAGTTTCGTAACGGAAAAAAATTGTCAGTTTCCCTAAGTTTAGGATTGTTGATCCCATTACCACTACCGAGGAGTTGTTAACCACAACACAGACCACTTCATCTACTACCAAGGAACAAACGGTGACTAATAGCTCTGCAGCTATAACAGAAGTTATGACAACTATGGTCTCTACTACCACTCAACCTGAGATTGATTGGGAAAAAGTAAATGAACTGGATGAGCAGGAATCCGAAAGGAATACAAGAATTTTCATACCTATATTTTCAAGTATTGTGAACACTTTAATGGCTATTGGCTCAACTATAGTTTATGGAGTTTATCAGATATGTACATCTTCTAATACTACTATAAATAATGTCGTTCCTGTGAGTTCTTAAGTAATGTATTTTGTGTTTATGTTTATAGACGTGTTTTTATTTGCTTTTGTAATGTTCTAACCTATGTTTTCCTTTCAAAACTATTCTAATAGGATTTACCGTAAAATCATAGTAATCAAATAGAGACATAATGAGTAAAACTGACAATGAGAAGAAAACTGCTCTTCAAAAACTTTTCGACAAAAAGGAAAAGAAACACCCACCTACCTCGGAAGAAATTAATCAAGTATTTCTGGCATACTGCTTGCTTTTCAAGGAGCTCTGTTTTGGATTCCTGCAACCTTTAATCATAATCATTTGTACGTATGGACCTCAAACTTTCATTTGTTGAATTTCCTTGTATTAGCTATTGAATTAATTAATATTTTAGTGAAACATAAATACGCTGAAGCACGGCACGCATTCCATAGTGAAAATGGACTATGCATAACTTTTATTTTTACATTGTTTTACCAAGAGCAAACCTTCTCGTCAAGACGTTGTACCAATGTCAGTTCTGGGAAGTGTAGACTTTTGCAAGCTTGATAAATGTTATTTTGCTATCGTTTCTCTAGGCGATTCTCTACCACATTCAGTTTTTTTCGAATCCACTAAGCATAACTATACTTTCAGTTGTTGTATCTTAGTTACGCTCACCTAGATTTTCAAGTTGAATTAACTTAGTATTGTTTTGGTTCCTTGGTGATCATCTCTTCACAAATACAATCAGTAAATGCAAAAAGCCTTAGTTAAGAACTGGATCGAAACGCTTAACCTGCTGTTCAATTTTATTTCAGCTAAGACTAGTTTCAAATTCCATCTGCCTCCATGTACCATAAATATCTCGTCGAAACCTGTTGAAAGATAAGTGTTCAGACTTTCGCTATGAATTTATCCTAAAAGAATTTATTACTATTTGACAACTATTACTTGGCATTTTTGAAACCCGGTCTATGAAAACTCTGACCAGGACCAAGATTGCTTATTACATGACTGTCTTTATAATCATCTTTGCTTTTCTGTTACAGGATACCTTGGGGAAAATCAAGTCGACTTTGGTTTTAGAGATATATACTAAGCCATTGTGGCAGAGTAAAGAGTGTCTGATCTGGCGACCTTTATGACTGAATACATCTTTTGAAATTATTACCATAACAAATTTTAAGTCGACACTAGACGCTATCGTGTCTAGGGTACCTACTTTCAGCTGGCCTATCGCACATATCGGCCAACCCATCTTTCATTTCGGAAAACCCATTTTTAAAATACTTAAAATATTTTACACATTAGTTGGAATTTTGTTCTCGTTGATATAGAGAGAAAGGGAAATGTATTTCCATTTCATAATAAGTGTAAATGTAAGAAATAGAGTAATTGAATGTTAAAGTAATTATAAGTTTATTTACGGTTTACGAAAAAATGTTAATAGCATGATCCAGTCACTCACAAATAATTATCTTTCAGTAAAGAATAAGTCAACATGAGATTCATGACAGTGCCTGGAGCGATGTATGTCCCATGACATTAAGAAGTATTTTGATCTGTGTTTTTGGACGGGTATTATGTAAGGTGAGCTAGGTGAATAAATTGTTTATAATAAGCTCACGCTCCTCTGGCTTTGAAAAATTTCCAATGTTTACGATGAGGCAAAACGAGTATGCTGCTCGTCGGATACTCGGTTTCAAGTAGAAGGATTTAAAACTTACTCTCTGCTTGTAATTTACAGTGGGTTTGTCCCTTGCGATTCCTACCTTCCTCGGAACCGGACCGTAGGAAGGAGGAGTGAGGATCTGATTCCTATAGCCAAGAGGACACTTATGATTTTCATATTAACTCATAGACACTATAGTGCATTATTAATTACGATCGTTTGTAGGGATGAAAAAAGTTCCCACCTTGACTTGTGATATTTTGTAGGGATGAAAAGAGGTCCCATTTTGCTATGACGAAAGAGTGAATTGATGAGGAGGACGTTGGATGGTTGAATGGGAAGAGGTGATAGACCCTTTAGTCCGATGTACTACACTGATGTCCTGTGGCTGTGAAGGACTGTTGTTCTAAATTCTAACTCATCGATTACAATAACCTGTCGATTCCTATGACGTCTGTGGAGGTCATACCTAGGATGCTGAAAGTAAAGGTAGTCCTCAGGAATTTCGGACTTCTCGCAATCTTGTACAGGCACCATGCAGATTGTGGTCTCGCTGCTTCTATTTTCTGCTGACCACGTTATTTTCATCCTCGTTGAGCACCTTATTACTGTTTTTGTATTAGTGAAATAAGACAAACACTCGCTCCATGGTGACTGACGAATTTTCAATCTAACACTTTAGTAAAAATTTAGTAAAAAAATATATAAGGAAGGTGACTGGAACATTGGTAATACGTACACGCTTTTCAATTTAGATATAATTGACCAACGAAAGTTAGGCCCCAAAAATTCTAGAAAAACCTTCCGATCTGCAAATGGTCTGGCGGTATTGGCGAACTCGTCACTCGTCACTACCGCGGGACCAGGCGGGGAGATTTCTTTGGTGACGCTTAGAGATCTTCTTGCTAAAAGATCAGGGGACCATCAAGAGAGACCCCTTAGTTAAATTTAGTAAAAGAAAATCATCGGAATAAATTAAGAATGCTGAGATTAGATATTTACTATTTTAAGGAAACAGTTTGATAAATCACCCTATCTAACTCCCTATGAAACTAACCAAGTTATGGTAATATTAATGACAAAACTTAAGAAAAAAGATAAGTAAAGGGTTTTCTGTATAAATAGTTGAGATTTTATTGAACTATTTTTGTAATTAACGACATCTTTCTTCACGAAAAATAATAAAAATAAGACGTCGGAGAGAATTGTTTAACAATCATTGAAGCCAAGAAAAGACATTATATGATGGAATAACAATATTCTTTCTGTTACAGGATAATTAGGCTTTTATAGAAAAATGAGTAATGAACGTTGTGCAGATTTGAAAAACAGTACAATAAAAAGACAGAAGATATACGAAGACTTGAAGGGGAGGCACAAGAATTAAAAGTGAAAATATTAGATTCCTATGACTATGAGGAGAGACAAATTCGATCTTCCGTAAAAAGATCCCAAGATCAGGAAAATAGTAACAAAGTTTATACTACAATCAAAGTTCATGCCAGTAAAAACAGTAACTTTTCATTTAAAATCAATGACCCTTTATATATTGCTTGGGAATAGCATAGCCGAAGTTTTGTTTTAAGATGTCCACTCTACTTTGAAATGGAAACTCTCTGGCATAAAGTTGAGTCAGCAGGTAATCATGATCCTCTAAATCCCAAAAATGCGAATTTACGATTTCCAGGAATAACAATATTGGATCAAAACGAGATCCTGTTTCTCCTCCTGCCTGCGCAACAGTGGGTAGGTATGTTCCAGATATTTCGCATTGGAACCAGTAATGGTTTTACCCTGTATTTTATCAAGAAAGTAATCCTGGAACAGATTAATACCCAAAGGAACGATCCTGGGGAATCTTAATGCCATTGCCCAACTCCAGGAATGATATTCTTATTAAGTAATGTATATCGAACCAAGTGGTTTTGTATATCCTAGTTTATAGTTTCAAAAAGTAGAATAGCTTGATTTATTGAGTAGCAGTTTTTAAGTAAACAGCTCGTACTTCAATTCTTTGTTGTAAGATTGTTATAACCAGAAATAATCCCGGTTGAAGTCAAAAGCGACTGTATACAAACCCCATAAGCACCAACCACGACTCTTACGCAGCCCTGCTAGTTAAGACGCAGGATGTGAACTAATTTATTATGGACAAGTTCGGCAAAAACTGCATCGTTTCCCTTGTTTTTCTTTTAAACAAATAGCAAAATAGATTTTCTTTATGAATTTACCACCTCAGTAGCAGCATTAAATCTAATAGTAATGCCCCGTAAAAAGGTTACAGCAACTAAGATTGAAAGTAACCTTGACAGGGTTCCCAGCTGTAGTTGAAATGTCATACAATAAAAAAGAAATATCTATTGAATTATTAGATGTTTACTCGAGTGCACTAATAAAGACAGTCCAATAGGGAAGTCCGTTAAGATTCTCAAAAGAATTGTAATGCGAAATCTTCTCTGGAAGACTTTAAAAATAAAACATTGTCATCAGATCACGTTCGATTTGAACGATCAAAGATTTAGTAGAATTATCTTCGAATTCTTGGTATAGAGAATTCGAGAGGCCATCTTTATGGCTGCAATTTTCATTAGATCTTAAATTAATTATTAAATTGATATCTTAAAGACAATGTTGAAAAATAAGATCCTATCAGTGACCATATTCGGGATGACTAAGCATTCCACTTACGAAACGTGGAAAAGGAAGTTGTGTCTAATATGAAAAACTATGAATTTTGAATTTTGAGAGAAATCCCTTCACTGATAGTGGTACCATAAATTGAAATGTGAGGAAATGTATTAAGTTACATATCCAGTTTTATAATAGCCATATTAGAAACCATCAGGCATTTTAAAACTATTAGAGCAAAAGTCGACAAAATACCATTCCTGACAATAACTATTGAGGTTTGCATTTTAGCAACATAGATTGCCTGACCAGATTGAACAAAGGTTTCAAAGAACAAAGTAATTATAGAATTAAACTCACTATGCTCTTAAATTTGGGGAAGATGTCTTTATCAAATGTTGACACAGAAAATACCCTAGCTGGGAAGGTTTGATTAAGCGAAAAGTGATGAAAATTTCTGTTTTATAAGCTTCATGAAAAGAACGTAGTCAAACAAAATCATTAGTGTGGCTACTGAGCCAACAGAATGCCTACAACACTTAGATAGTGCTGAGGCAAAATTATTTGACAAAAATTGAACATAATATTCGGTTTAGAAACGCTGTGAAAAGAACCTTATTTTGTTAAGCAAATATTACGTGTCGTGAAGTTGTCTGAGCATACGCTTTGATGACCTATCCCCTAGTTCTAAAAGAATATTCCTATATGACTATTCTGCAACTTTTTGGGTTTAACGTGTTCTTACTTCTTTCCACATTTATAAGTGTGCGATCAGTATTATGCAGCGCACGATATTACCATCATAATTGACTAGAATCATTATGTACTAGACACTAAGAAACTCTCTGATGATATCAGATATTCATTCAGACCAAAATGATTGTCGCTTTTTGTAGGAAATATTGTTTTACATTTTTGACATACACGAAAGACAAATCTATCGAGATCGCTGCATCTAGCGTGAATTTTGAAAGTTTCTCAAAAGACTTTACCTTGTATTCAAAATATCGATGCTATAAAAACTTTTATTTGCAAGATGTCATTTTTCAGAATATGAATCACGAGAAGCATCTCCAAAGGACAGTTCTTGTAAAGACGTCTTGCAATTTGCACAAGATCTTTTAATCAGTATCTCTTATTGTCACATATCAAGACAAGTTCGACAACGTTTTTCATAAAAAACAATATCGATTCCTGTACGAATTCAGACATGAATCTTCACATGGCTTTATACGGTCACCAGAGGATCTTATGTCACAAGGTCCCCGACAACCTAGGATCAAGATTTTGATCCAATTCATCCTTCCATGAAGAAGAATAACAACATTATCATTTCTATTTGAAGACTCCTCTCCGGAAGGAGATCATCTAAACAAGGGACTTATCAATGAAGACCTTTCGATTCTCTCAGCCTCTTCATTCACTTTATGCATTTAACTCTTCTACAAAGGCACCTGACGTCTTCAATCAAACAGAGTGGAAAGGAATGTTGAGTTCGTCTTGGCTCCTCAACATAGAACGTCTTGTGATCTTGAAACAACAACGAAAGAAGACTTCGATAACTGTAGAAAGCGACTCAGAAGTTTACTGACGGATTTACACCAAGCCAAACGAAGCCGAACACTAAAACAATGACTAAAGACCTTAAGTCTATAAAATATTGTTATGTGTGTCTATCTGATGCATTTGTATTCCGCACACTATTATGATCACCTTTCAAAAGAATAACTTGAAACGATATCGAAACTATTACATTGAAAAATAGTTCTAACTTGAAAACAGAATTGATAACGAAAACGCATACAAATATTGTAGTCAAATATTGATTCGAAATTTTCGTAAATCGCGATTGACCACTAAAGTCGCTATTGCACTGTGTTCTATTCGAAAATTGCCACGTGACCGTGGTGCCATACGTTGGGTGTATATAAAGAGTGGCATTACTAGATCCATGATCAGTCGAACTCGTGGGTCTTCCAATAGCAACACCTAAACCAGTAGTGGGCTTACCAAACAGGCTTAGTGCAAGAAGACCTACCAAGGGATTAGACTACCTAAAAGAGAATTACGGTTTAATGGCTATGATGCTACTGACAATTCGGGCTCTCTCTCCTATGAAAGAATAAAATGCGAATTAACCCCTGTCACTTGTAATAATGCTTATGTATGTTGAAGTATATTATGAACCCCTGTTATGATGCATATCACAGTGTTTAACGTTATACTAATAAAACCATGAGTGAATGCAATTTTATTGTGATAAACTGAGCGATGTCGAGCGAAACCGGTGGGTCTAAGTTTCTTAATTGTTAACTTGGACGTGCCATAGACATTCCTATGGACCAGTGCCTTTGCGGAATTGTCTTAAATGTGTAGTGGTTCTCTTCTTGTAGAAGTGGATTGCCACATAAAAATTGGTGCCACCAGTGAGGTCTGCCTAGTTTAAAAAGGGTATGACCTCTGCTCGACTTCTTTTTTACAAATCCCTGCGACTTCAATTTAATTTGATCAGTTTAACATTCATACTTAACTAAATTTAGCCATTGTGTTCGGCTTTTCTTTTGATGGAGAGAGAGTGAGACGCTTTATACTTTAGACCGGCAAATTAGCACAAAAGATAGAAGGACTAGATAGAACAGAGTCTTGTATGCTGAAAATAGAAACAGAATAGGCGTGACTTACCTTGGAGTACAAAAGTCATTAGAACAGGCGTCCATTAGGAAGGTTTATAATGTTGTGGAAACAAATGGTAAGTTTATGAATTTTATTTTATTGTGTTCTGGATGTTTCTCTTACTAGTCTTGTACTCTGAAGTTTGTGAAGTTATAAAGTGAATTGTTTAGGTTGTTCTAAGACTAAGAATGTTGGATCAGCACTAGATGAAATGACGGTGAAAGCTACTAAAAACTGCATAAAGAGCTTAATGGCTGAAGGCAGGAACGTAACTGATATTGTGGTATTGGAACCGACTATTGCGTTGGATACTTCTGATTTGCAAAGTCTTAGAATTAAAATAGGTTGTACCCATCAAGTGGAACCATCAAGCTCAAGCTCTGAAAACTGGTTCGAGAGCTTTCTGGAATGTATGGATATGACAGAAGCTGAACTAGATACTATGATAACAGAGTCCGAAGAAGAAAATTTGCTGTCTGGCCCAATAGACTGTATTGTGCAAGCCATTAACGCTTTACATTTCGATTGGCCCCTATGTCCTATATTGAGACTACAAGATCAATCACAAGCAAAAAATCTGAAGATAGATGTATTAGAACAAAACCCCTTATTTTTTGAAATGTTCAAGCAGAAGCTGTATAAAGAGTTTCAAAGCTCCTTCTTCTGGTATTGTCCGTTGCTTCAGTATGTGACTATATACAACTTCCAGTGGCAAGTTATGTTGCTTTGGGAATTTCTTGTGAACACACCAATCGACGAAAACACTTATGAGTGGCTGCAAACATTGATTAATGTGTGAATCAATTGTAGAGTATCGTCAAGTTAGTTTTGAGGATGTTTTGATAAATATTTCTGCAACAACTGAAACATATGAACATATCTATACGATAATGAGTCTATAAAATAAGACCAAACAGACGCAAAATTTCATAATGGAGTGGATTCTTAATTATGAAATGTGTATTGAGTGAACTTTTCGGTGACGGATTTTCTTTGTAAAAAACTATTTCCTTTCAGAAAAACTAGATAAAATAAAAGTATTATAATGACATCACGATCCGTAATGAACCAGGTTAAAATAATCATGGAAGGAGAACAGCCATTTTTGGAGGACAGACATTAACACAATCCACTGATATAGATGAAGCCAGAGAAAGAGAAATACGAGTGTACTAGGCGCTCTATATCCTCAAATCAACGAATTATACTTGGCACCAAAGCCCAAGTAAAACCTTGCAAGACAAACTACGAATTTCAGGATTAGATTGGACTGTTTTTGAAGGAGATCCTGTACTATGTTGTACATTTAAGTATAGGCTATCTGGAAAATTTCAGGGGAATCTTAAGAAATATCAACCATTATTGAATCTAATAAATCAAAGACATTGGCAGTAGCAAGTCGATGTGATATGGGAAATCCTTTTCAACAGCCCTATTCAAGAAGACAGTTATGCAAGGGTAGAGACATTAATTAATGTACCCTAGCGGACCTAGGTCGATATCGCATACTGACAAGCTGCTGATAATGACTGATACTTAAAAATGTGATTAAAGTAGAATTTTTAAGAAATATAATGTTACAAGCAAACCTTCTGCTTATCTTCGTATGATGTTCTGTTAAACGGTCTCGGTAAAGCATAATTTTGAATACTGTAAAAGGACTGTAAACGAGACGAAATGAATAACTGTTTATCTCTGTTGTTCTTGAAAAATGAATGTTGTGTAATATTATTGCCTTAAACATTTCTGCATTTCAGGAACTTTTTAAGTAAAATTTGTATATAAAAATGGCTGCGCTTAACGAAGAAAACATGCCTGAAAGATATACGGATTCTGAAATACATCATACTCCCTCGTCAATTATGAATACAAGAATGATCGAATTTTTTTATCACCCAGTACTGAAGGGTTCAAGAGAACCCACCCAGGAAGAAATACAACAAAAAGTTGCAACCTATTTGACATGCCATCCAGAACTCAAACCTCCAAAGACCGAAAATTGGTCTTGTTTTAAAATATCATCTGGTTTCATCCAGACTTCTGCGGAATGTTATCTCTTTGTGTCACCCAAACTGCTAAAGGAACCAGAAGGTTCGGAGGATAAAGTCTACTACTCCAACAAAGAGTTCTTTGGCTATACAAAAGAAAGGCATTCTTCTCATAGAAAAACCGATGAATATATCTGGGAGACCTGAGTGGATGTGAAAGGAATTTCTCTCTATTTGTCCTTTATACCTTGTGTATACATCTTCAGTGATCCCGAATCCGGGAAAATTATACTCGTGTACAAAACAAATACGAAACCTTGTGGTTTTGATTCTGTCCATTTAGACAGCCAGCCGTAGGTTGAGTAGCAAATTATGATAAAAATGTACACTGAGGTCGTCCACAATGGAATTTTTGTTATATCAGAAGTTTTTCAGGAACACTTGAAATTCAAAATCCTCAACACTTTAAATATTTCTTTCATTAACGAAGTTTATACTTTGAAACTAGAGACCTAACTCACTAACTTAAGACGACAGAAGATAAGCAGACATTTTAACGACAACGAAATTTAATTGACATTAAAAAAAGAAGAATACGAAATTGAATAGAAAAAGAAAAACACATAAAGTAAAGAAGATTAAAAATTAACTGTCCCATAATTTGACAATAGTTGGTTCAGTCTCAATGAACCGACCCTCAGACAGTTCCAGGTCCTCCAGTAGTAGTGAACGGTCCCAGTCGACATGATCACGAAGTGGATCCGGAGCTGGATATCCAAAACGGATGTATATTTCATTGTAGTACCATTGGTCCCCTCCAAGGAAACATACTAGTCGAAAAGTTGCATTGTTAGGTGGAAGTAAAGCTCCACTGTTGTTAAAAATGTCCTCTGCTTAACGCAATGCAGAAACAGGGTCAAGTCATCGACCCTGACCATGACGTCGTAGAGCAAGAATGGTTTCGTCACGCAGAATTTCTTCTATATCCCATACTGAAGGTTGATGTATACTATCGTAGTTAAGATGTATCTCGTTGATGTAGAATTTCGAATAAGAAACGGCTCTGAA
>Ga0210059_1012472_pt1 | contig 12835 bp, 15 predicted proteins | sample Ectturendosymbi2_FD_188042 | JGI IMG/M metagenome (GOLD analysis project Ga0210059, IMG submission 188042) | Ecteinascidia turbinata endosymbiont from Florida, USA - Sample 2 (SPAdes) (version 2) | ecosystem: Host-associated > Tunicates > Ascidians > Unclassified | place: Key West, Florida...
GTTTGAAAGCCTACACACAAAACACAAACAAGAACTTGAAAGCGTTTTCAAATCTCAACAGTTAGTGGGCAATGTGACCAAAATACCGCCGCAGCCGCTACCCGTTCGAGAAAAGTGATCGGGTGTCATACAGCTTTAGTGTGTAGTGATTACTGCAACTATGCTACGGCAGTAGATGCATTAGCTCTTCACACTGTGGCAGTAAACAACAACGGAGATTACACGCCGCGATCACTCAATTATTGCTTATTCACGCCACGTATATATTGTTCTTCGCACACATCCCGTTCGTGGTGAATCGCACATTCAACGCAACGCCAACGGAGAGGTTGCAACAGTCCCAACGAGTTTCCAAGAATCTCAATATGACCGTTGGTCGAACCGCATGCCCACTATTATGTCGATATACTCAAAGTACGTTGGCTGTGTCCTGTCTTTTGCTGAATCGTACCAATTATTACGTATGAATCAGGCGAAAGAACTTGTGGCTGTTCGTGTTTGAAATGCACCTGATCAAAACTTGAGGTTGTACTGCAGATAAGAGCTATGTGTAAGGTTAGCAGCATTATCCTACAACAAAAACATAGTTGCGTATTCTGAGCAATATTGTAGTTTTGTTAGCGTTTCTATTACGTTACGCTGGTTTGGTAATTGTGGATGTGATTTTTTCTATCTTTAATTTTCTTTGACAAAGTCATTCAGAAATCACATTGCTACTGAGTACTTGCGCAAGTTTGTACTGCTCCCATGCTACGCAAATCAGAGAAGATCTTCATGAGCTCGAATAGCAAGCAAAAGTCACTCTGCCAACTGGCAGACACAGAATTCTACCCCAAAGAGACAAACAACAAGGTAACAGAACGAAAACGACAAAAGTGCATTTGGTCTAATGCAGGGGTGGGCAAACTACGGCCCGCGAGACCATTTCATGCGGCCCGCCGGCACTTGCAGAAACTCCTGCGCATGTAGAATTTTATGAAACATTTACTATTTTCATAAAAGCTTGGAATTTTATGAAAGTATTTTATGTTTCAGTTCTAACTATAACTGTATAAATAACATTAAACGTACCGAGTGTGAAATATGAAATTTGTTTGTAATACGAATATGTGGTTATTTATATACTGAATAAATTTTCCTACTTTGTAATGAGAGTGTGCGGCTTTCGGCTCCAATATTTTTTGAAAATGTAGCCCTCCGCGCAAAAAGTTTGCCCACCCCTGGTCTAATGTATTAAATCTATGTTTTTTCGGTCATAGACCGAAATGGTTTTGAAATGACCGAAAAAAATTACGTCGTTTCGGTTAAAAGGTCTGAAAATATAGGCTGATGAACACTGTTACGGCGAGTTTTAATACAACTGTGTGACAAATGACCAAAATATCTCAGTGACCAAAATGTCTAAGCAAAAAATGACCGAAATGTCTCAGCGAAAAAATAGCCTTAGATTAGTGGTTTTCAGTTTATCCAAAAACGCAGACACTGGTTTCTTAGCTTGGTGGTCACTAACTGCTCAGGAGAAAGGTCTTTTACAAGATTCAAAAGAATTAAAAATGAATTAAAAGGTCGCAATAGGTTCTATATGAATAAGAGCTGACGATGGCTACATCGTGGGCGAAATATATACTCTGTAAGATCTTAAAGTGTCTGATTCTTTGCTGAGAAAAGATTTCTTTCCATAGACAGTGTCGCAATATTCCAGAAGAGGTTGCCAACACTAAGCATTCGGTGCATTACAAGTGACAAACTTAGGCAAATAGATTGTAATGAATACCTAGATGAATTTGTTATGAAGAAGGCCAGGACAAAGACCTTTTTAATTATTTACTGGGGTCTGTTTAGCCTTATTGATTCGATGATTGTAGCCAGGGCCGGATTTAGCTGATGCGAGGCCCTAGGCTAATCCACTTGTGAGGTCCCCTCACTCACTGTTACGAGGAAAAAATGGAAAACCGTTGATCAATTTTTGCAAAGCCGAAAATGACGATATTGACGCTCTAAAACTCGGGACAAAAAATTATTTGCAAATCCTACCAGAGTGCCCAGCGATCACTGCGATTGTTACTGCTTTCGACGCAAAAGCGTTCAATGACACGGAATTGTTGCAATTGTCCATGGCTGGCGGAAATAGGATTTTTAATTTCCACAGGCAAACCAACCGAAAACGTCTCGGTTACATATTTGGCAAAATACATGGGCTATGATTTTTATAAGTTTCACTTCTGTTCAGGGGCGGACTGAGAGTGTTATCGGCCCTCGGGCAGAAAATACAACAGGCCCCCTTCCCCCGGTCTTTACAGATAAAGGCCGTATGTAGAGGCTGGGCAGCATGTGAACTGTGCATATTGGTATAACTAAGCAAGGGCTATAGTTTTAACTATATATGTGTTTATACATATAAAAATATTTGAAAACTTCAAGCTCATGATGATGTGCCTGGACACATGCTGATGGTAACAACAAAGTATAATGACATGTCAAACAAAATTTCCATTTAATTACAACGAATTAACATATAAACATTGTACTTATTTCAGCAGAGGATTCTGCAATTTTATCAATAATTTTGTCTTTGTTTGATTTGATTTTCATTGCAATGTCCTTTTCAGTAGCAATTAGCATAAGTGACTCCAAATTATTCCGGGTGGGTGAAGTCCTCAGCCTTGTTTGCAACAGCCTCAGTTTGGAAAAACATCTTTCACATGTGCACTGTGTGACGCTTAGTGTTACAATGAATTTATATGCTGCATATAAATTTTCATAGCAGCTGCATGCAGCCTGTACTCTGGTAACAACGCGACAGCACATGACAGACAATTCTTACATGTTGTCTTGGCAGATGATTCAGCAACTTCTGTATACTCCTCCTCTGACTCCAAACTATCTGAATCATTTTCATTGTCATTCATACTATCTAGCAGTCCTTCTTCAGGTCTTTGTAGCTCGATGCAAATGAAATAAGTTCATCCTGTAGTGCCACTCTGTCAACTTCTGGTACTGCATTAGCAGCCAAACTTAACTCCACGTTTTGTGGAGATGCCAAGACTTCTGAAAACCTCTTTGGGTCAAAGCAGGAAATCTGCATATAGAGTTTTTCATGAGACGAAAATCTAGCTCGCATGGAGAGAACAGCATCAGTAACCGCATTAAGGTATGAAACCTCAAAATTTCTCTTCTGATCTGTGATACCTTCTGGTGCTGAGGACTAGATCTGATGGTTGAGAAGCTCGTAGGGACAGAAATGTTCACCTCTTCTAATTTCAAATTCGCATTAACAACAAAATTAAATTCTGTTTCAAAATTGCCGCTAAATCACCTGAGATTTTTTCAACATTTTCAGTGGCTGTGTTAATCATGCGCCAAACTTGCATGATATCCAGACCTGATGTCTGCAGATAATCTAACACTGGTGTGGTAATATGAAAAATTCGGATGAATGTAAATGCCATTAAGATGGTTTCAATTTTGCGCTCAAATTTTCACTCAATTTCTGTGCTTCATAGCGAACTGATCCTTTGAAATCAGGTGCTTCAATTACTTGCTGAAGGATGATCAGAAGGTCTGAATAGAAATCCCATGACTGATCTGTGTAGCTGCCAAACAATTTTCGAAGTGCTCTACCTCTACCTAACCACCTAGTTTGACCAATGCGCTCTAGTCTTAGGCGTTTCTTATTTCTTGGTTTTGTCTACATATGCTTTTCCTAGACCTTCATCCTTTTGTAAGAATCATTGAAAAATGTAGATAGCTCAGTAAGCAGACCAAAAACACTAACTGCTGCGACACATATACTGTTTGCATTACTGATCACCGGATTCAGAACATGTGCATAGCACCAAGTATGGATGTGACTTGGGCGAGCTGCTTTCACAAGTGCCTGAAGACCAGAGTAAACACCACTCATATTAGCTGCTCCATCAAATGAATCTCCAGTGCGCTGTTCCAGTGCTAAGCCTATCTCTGCAAATGAATTTTGTAGCAGGATGTGCAAGAATTTTCCACTTGAATTATCCACGGGCGAACTAGTCTTTCCTAAGCTCTGCCCTCAACAACATATCTAGGGGCCATGGCACACTGATCATGGCCAGAAATGTCTTGGGTTGAGACCATTTGTACTGAAGACATCCCTGCATCTTTCACCTCCTTCACAATTTCGTCTTTGACCATACCTGAAATAATATTTATTATCTTATTCACGTTGTTTTGCTTAAAAAGGTTAGAAAGTTGCCACGCCCTTTCTTAGATGGATCTTTTTGTTTGCCCTGAAAAATGACCATCTGCAAATGTTCCTGCAGGTGTGGATTTTCTTCTGCAAGACGTTTTATAGCCTCTAGAAAATTCCCACGATTGTCATGATTGCTTTCATCAAATACAGTTGTAACAGCTTCTCTATGTTTGCTGCGGTAAGGCAAGCCTCGAAAATCAATGTAAAATATTACATCAATGTGCCACCGGCACAAGTGACACTTTAAAATAAAGCGAGGCTGAAGCACTTGTTCAGTCCTAGGAGAGCCGTTCCTTAACAGAATGTGCTTGATGTATCTTTCACAAGCATTCAGAAATTATGCATCAGTGGAATGCTTATGTCAGCGGCTCTTTTCATGTTCAAACAATTTTGTTGTGATGTGTCTTCAGTCAGAACAGCCCTGGATCATCTGCATGTTTCGACTCTTCTTGGGAGCATACATCAGACAAAAGGAGCAATGCAAAGACCTGTTTTCTTCATTGTATGTCACCCACTTTCTGTTAATGTTCACGCCCTGAATCCCTTGTCATGTACAACAGCACTACTGAATGCTATGTTACTTACAGGCTGGTTTGGATGAAATTTCCAGAACATCTCCTGTTAAATAGAGGCATATGGCTGGTATCTGGTTTAAGAAAATACACACTTTTCGCAAGTGTAATCTGTCCACTGGTTGTCACGAAATCAGGCCTTCAAACCTTAGCTGGTGGCCCATCGAATTCAGTCTCATTTGGCTGGGAGAGATCAAGGGGTTCAGCACAATAAGCAGTAATTTGAGATTCAGAAGGTGCTTCTGCGATTGTTGATGCTTTGTCTTGTAAGCCAAAGTCAGCTGCATCTTTGACTTGCTGAGAGGATGTAGCTTTTTTAGCAAAAAATGTATCAATTTTATGTGTTGTCTTCCTTATCTTGGATATTGTTTCCTTTTTCTCTTTTGAGCACCACTTTTATGCTTGTAGTCCGACATCATTAAATAGGGTTTCTCTCTCTTTCGGTATCATGGCTGATCCAGCCCTCCATGCACTATGATGTTTTTCCATTGTGTTTTATTACGTGCAGTCTCCCATAATTTCCCAGGATTTTTGCACAAACCTTAAAGTTATGGATGAAAGTAAAACGTTAGGCACCTCTTGCACGTTTTCCTGGGATTCTACCACTCAAAGCAAGATCTTCAAGCTCTCCTTTGCGTATAACATGGCCCAAAAATTTGAGCTGTCTTTGTTCTATACAACAAAGCAGTTTACGGTCTTGTCCCGTTTCTTGAAGGACTGACACATTAGTTTGGTGCGCTGTCCATGGAATGCGGAGAATTCTGCGGTGGAACCACATTTCGGCTGCTTCGAAGTTTTTCCTGGTCTTTGTTGTTACTGTCGAGGTTTCACAGCCGTACATGAGTACTGGCCACACGAAGTATTTCAAAAGACTTGTTTTTAATTGTATGGAAAGTTGTCGATCTCTGAAGATGTTTTTCATGCTGTTGAAACTTATTTTTGATAGATTTATGCGTCGTCTAATTTCTTTTCCACACCTCCCATCTGTAGTAATCCAGGAACCTAAATAATTAAAGTGTTGAACTTGTCCAATCTTGATATTGTTGACTGTTATGGAAATAGATGGTTCAATTGATGACTGCTTTGACATTACCATGACTTTTGTCTTGTTAATGATTAATTTGAGACCAAACTTTTCACTTGAAATTTGAGCAGTATTCACTAGCATTTGTAGACCAGCCTTTGAGGATGCAAGAAGTACTGTGTCGTCAGCATAACGGATGTTATTTATGTGTCTACCATTTGCTGGGATTCCCTCCTCAACCTCCTCTAGTTCCTTCAGAATTCACTGTATAGATTGAAAAGGTCAGGACTCATAACACAGCCTTGTCTTACAACTCGTTTGATGTCAGTCTACTCAGTGAGACCAAATAGGGTTTAGGTACTTGGTAAAGTATAGCAAATCAATTTTCCCGAGTCAGACTGCAGGTATTAGAATGTATAACAAGGACGTCCTTGATAATTTTATTGGCAGCCAGGTGGGCCCCCTTGCAGTGCCGGGTCCTCGGCATGGTCCGATTGACCGATGGCTCAGTCCACCCCTGCTTCTGTTTTTTCTTATCTGTGCTCAAAAAAAGAAACACACTGCACATATAGTGTGTGTGGCGGCATAAATGCGTTGAAGCACAACGTGAGGACCCTCTCTCTCTTCGATGGACGTCGAAACGACGAATCCGATCCATCATCTTATTTTTGGAGGTGGGATTGTTCGTGGCTGTATAGTCCTATGCGCGATAGACATGCACGGCCACAGGTGGGACACAGATAAGCGGAGTTGTTTTCTCTGTTCCGAGCAGCATGTTCATCCCGTCGGCGACGACGCTCATCTTCAGTTTTATCCTGCGTTGCTTGCATGAAGAGGATACCAGTAGTACAAATGTCTCGCCAGCCCTTGCGATCCACTGCTAAGGTTTCCAGTTGGTAAGGGGGAATAGCATTCTTCCTAAGTGTTGCCTTCAGACAATCCTTAAAACGTTTGTACTGTCCGCCAGCAGATCTTCGGCCCTCTTTTAATTCACCATATAGCACACGTCACGGCAGTCGGTTTTCCGGCATTCGAATGACATGCCCAGTCCATCTGAGCTGGCGCTCAGCAATGATGACCTCCATCGAAAGGCAGCGGGCACGGTAACGGATCTCTACGTGGATGACTTTGTCCCACCAATGTAGTCTAAGCATTCGTTGAAGGCAAGAAATGTGGAAATGTTCAAGAGTCTTGATGTGACGGCGATATAGGACCCGGGACTCGCAACCATAAAGTAGCGTTGAGACACAGACAGCATTGTAGACAGCCATCTTGGTCTTGAGGTTCAGGTTTCTGTTCAAAAATACTCGTTGTGAGAGTGGTCCAAAAGCAGATGAAGCAAGGGGTACACGACGATGGATTTCATGTGATAGATCAAGCTCGTTGTTTGACAGTGCCCAAGTATACAAACTGATCCACATTGGCGATGGGGCTGTCTTTGATGTTGAAGACAGGTGGAGCAAGATTTGGCGAAGTGCACTGCTGTAGTATTTCTGTCTTTTTAATATTAACAACAAGACCAGAACGACTGTATGCGTCAACCATGCCACCAAGGAGTTGCTGAAGGTCATCAGCAGTGTGACTTACTAGTGCCGTCTCATCAGCATACTGAAGCTCATAAGAATGGGCAACAGATGTTTGGGATTGGGCATTGAGACGACATTGTTTGAACAGGTTGCCATCAAGGCGATACTTGACGGAGATCCCATTGTCTTGGAGGAAGAGTTACGAGCATACAGTGCAACAGCACTCATGAAGATGTTGAAAATGACAGGTGCCAGCACGCAGCCCTGTTTGACACCAACCTGCACTGGAAAAACTCAGAGCTTGCGCCGCCATGAATCACCTACGCGGACATAACGTCGTGAAAATCCTGTAGGATTGCCAGGAAGATAGGTGGACAGCCGAATTTGGATAGAGTTTTCCACAGAATAGCATAGTGTCGAATGCTTTAATGCTATAAATGCCATATAGAGTGTTCACGACATTTTTCTTGAAGCAAACGTGCGACAAAGACCATGTCAATAGTGGAACGACCGCGGCGGAAACCACATTGGCTTTCAGGCAGCATTACCTCAGCAACGTGTGTTAAAAGTCGGTTAAGCATTACTCTGGCCAAAATCTTGCCACCAACTGATAACAGCGAGATGCCATGGCTGTTACCACAGTCGGCGCGGTCACCTTTGTTTTTGTATATGGCAACAATGCTAGCATCCTTCCATTGTTGGGGGACTCGGCAAGCGCTCCAGATTTTGCATATGAAGGCATGCAGATGGACACGGAGGTCCTTTCCCCCGTACTTAAACACCTCGGCTGGTAGGTGATCCACGCCACAGGCTTTGTTGGATTTTAGACCAGAGATGGCTGATCGAACTTCAGTCAGGGTGGGTGTGGTCCAGGCAAGCGATGGGAGGCAGCGAGAGAGGGGAATCTAGAAAGGAAGTGTCAGAAGGGTTCTTTTTGTTTAGGAGAGTGTTAAAGTGTTCTGCCCATCGCGAAAAAATTTCGTTACACTCTTTAATGAGTAATGTCCCAGTGTTGTCCTTTACATGACAGAAAGAACGTCTGATTGGACCAAATACACTCTTCAAAGCTTCATAGAAAGCCCTGATGTTGTTGTTGTTGGCACGTTCTTGGATTTCCTGTGCCTTTGTCATCCAGCTATTGCGCATCTCGCGCAGATGGTGTTGGACTTAGGAACGAATCCTGATCCATCGTTGATAATGAGCAGGGTATTTGGGCTGCTCAAGGTGGGCCTTGTAGGCAGAGTTTTTCTCTGCAGTATAACGTGGATTTCCTTCCGGTTGGCATTGAACCAATCTTGATGTCGCTTGTGCATGACGCCAAAGGTGGATTTCGGTGGACAAGATCGTGTCGGTAATAGACTCCCATTCAGCAATAAGTGTTGTCTCATCTGGTGGACCCTCTGATGGTTTTGAGAACTCCTCCAACTGATGGTTCAATGTGCGTTGAAAATTTCCTCTCGCTTCCTCAGTAAGCAGAGCATTGGTATTTAATCTCTTACAAGGCTGCTTCATGCGTGGGGGAGGGCGGACACGCAAGCTGAGCTCGCTACGGATAAGACAGTGATCTTTCCAGCAATCTGCGCCACGCATAGCTCGTGTTATCTTCACATCCCAAAGATCAGAACGACGTACCATGACAAAGTCAATCAGGTGCCAGTGCTTTGAGCGCGGGTGCATCCAGGTGTTGAATTTGTTCTGGAGTTGAAACATGGTGTTAGTGATACAGAGAGAAAACTCTGAGCAGACTTCGAGCAAACCATTGTTGTTGCCTTTACCTACACCATGTCGCCCGATGACAGTCCGCCACACTCGGTGATTAGCGCCAACCCGGGCATTGAAATCGCCGAGTACAAGTACCGAGGTACAAGCTGGAGTGTGGAACGCAGTGTAGCGTAGAAAGTGTTTTTTCTTCATCCAAGGAGTCGAGATTAGGAGCATATGAACTGAGCAGAGTGGCAAATCGCCCCCGAGTTAGGGGAATTCGCGTGGACATCAAACGTTCACTGATGCCAACAGGGGATTCTGTCAATGATGGCAGCAGAGAAGAACGGACAGCAAGCCAAGACCGTGAATGCGAGGGGAACCTAGAGGGCAACCCTTCCAAAAGAAAGTGTACCCCCCTCCCACTTCTGTTAGAGATCCTTCATCAGAGAGACGGGTTTCACTGAGTGCAGCTGTGTCGATGTTGTAGTGCTGGAGTTCAGCAGCAACCAAGGCAGTACGTCGCTGTGGTCGGTTATTACTTGCGCTGTCGAGAAGAGTACGTACATTCCATGCAGCAATGCAAAGAGATTTTTTTGTATTTTTATTTTTTTCATGTTTCGACCGCAGGGTGAGACTGTCCGACGAACGCGGCTATCCGTCCAGACTGAAAGCGAGCAGGCGTTTTTTAGGCGACCTTTCCTACTCCCTGCGGCCAGGAATGTGGCGAGCAGCGCATCCCTAAATAAGGCTGGTCAGACGTTTTGGTAGGACCGAGGGCCACGGTTGCTCGTCCGTGAGCCAATGACCGACTTGCCAAGACTGCCTACGCCAAGACCCTCTAGGTGATGACAACACCAAAATCAAATCCACGTAGCATCAGCGTGTTGGCACTTCCCAATTACCTGGGTGTGTGGTATGGTGCTGCAACATCAAGTAAAGCCGGACGTGAGGACCACGTTGCGACTCGCTCACCACCAGGGGCGGACCCAGGCAGTAAGGTTAGGGCAGTGGCGTGCAGAGGTCTTGTGATACCCGGGGCGACTGCTTGACTGGATGACCCTCTACCAAATTCTAGCATTGAAAAGTGGCGTTTGGTGGTCATTGTTACTGGATATACGCTGTTTGTGACGTCACAACATGACGTCATACTCAGGTTTGCAACCAGCGTTTTGGCGAAATTATTGACACAACATGCATATTTAGGGACGCCTGTGCAGCGGTAGGGCAGGGGGAGCAGTAAAACAGACAAGGCAATGGAAACTTATCAAAAACAAAAAAAATTTACCCAATTATGTTTTTTTGTGTTCATCAACAATGTTGACTTCAAAAATAATAGCAAAAATTATAGAAAATCAATCCAAATTTTCTGCGCGCCCGATAAACTGCAATAAATTTGTTTGAAGTCGATGTTGATAAACCACAAAATTACTTATGAAACTGTTATGAAAACCAGTGGTGTTAGAGGTGGGGTTGCAAGCTCACATACAAAAGTTTTGATTTGCAGAAAATCTGCGCAAAATTCCTGAAAATCCGGGTAAAAATAACGCCCAAGATTTGCAGAAAAACACATGAAGACTTTTTTTGGATGTTACACCAAAAAGAGGTCTTGATATTTCTGGGAAAAAATTTGTAGGCAGAAGTTGCACAAAAACTTTTCGGGGAATTTGGGAAAATTTGGGCAAAAATCCTTCGCACTCCAAAAATTTGCCTGCTCTTACACCTATGATGAAAAGGCACCTCCACCCTCGTTGCCTCCTTTTGAAAGGACAAAGGGATAAATGCCCCATTCTTCGGCATCCATGTGCATGTTATTCTACAGGCGCTCTCTTTATTCGTTGCTGTAGGCTACAACTTGCCACTGTAATGAACATAAATTATTATCAGCGGTATCAAAGGCAGAGCAATTCACAACTGCAAAAATATCCGGCAAAGCGTTAAAACAGAGGAGTAGAACACACTCAGTGCTACGTCGGCGCAGTTCACAACTGCAAAAATACAAGGCTGCTCGAATGTCTCGTCGAATAGCAGTCGATCAGAAGGTATATGCCGCGGGGATGCCGGACAGAGGGTTGACTGTTTGAAACTTGAAAACTACACGAGAATTGAGAATGCGCATGAAGTACTCAAGAAAATTTTCGTGTTTTTATTATGTGGCTGTTATATGTACAATTACTAGGGGAAAGAACAGACACCGGCTTGTGTGAGCCGTTATGATCAATCCGCCTGAACTGCCAATTAATGACGAAGGTCGAAACGAAGCACATATTGCAAGCACAGGTGTCCGACGAAACGGGAAACTAGTGATGCATCATAAAATCAGCTACATCAAGCACGTTGAAATTTGGCTCAGAAAATCAATTAAACGTCCATAATTATGTTGAGTGTTGATGTAATTAGACCCAACCAAAAACATCACCCATTTTTTTTAAAGCCCACTTAAATATAATAATAAAACCCACCAAAATGCCGCTCTTAACTTTTCCTTTGAAAAATGTACTATGAAGTGAAAAGGAAAATAACCAGCACACTTGTACAGTTAAAGCAATTGTTTTTTAATGAAACAAAACGAACAGCAGTTAAATTTGAAGGTCTTGAAAAAAAGAGATGACGAATTCGAACAGTTTGAGCAAATTCTACTGGTTATCTTCTTAAGCTCTGTAAAATTGGTATATTTTAATCAATTTTTCTTCCTTCTCTGCATCCAAGCTGTTTTCAGTGTTGGCCATACCAAACCATATATTGAAAAATTACACTGGATGGATGCTAAACTAGCAGGACATGTACATAAACTTGACGTTGAACTGCAGAATTTGTGTGGGAGTGACTTTTCTCTCTTTGTTGTGCGCATTCTTGCCAAGCCTTACAGTGAATTGACCAACAACACTTTGAGAAAGCAAAGATGATGTATATTTCTTTACCATCAAATTAGAATGCCATAATAGCTACAACAAGTTATTGTGTGATTCTGCAAATCGTGATAATGCATGATGCAACAAAAAGAATTCAGAATGGTATTTTTGTGTTGTTTTTTTAATACAAACCTGTTTCTTTTAGAAAACAACAAAACAAACGGATTTAAAAAAAACAGGAGGGTTGGATTAAAAAATGTGTTTTTCTCAATAATCCATATCTTTCAATCCTTTTTTGTGATTTTCCCTTGATCGCACGATCTGGAACAGGTCACGTCACTATCAGTTTGATTGGGCGTGCGTCGTATACCTAGAGTAAAAGACTCTGGCAATGAAGAATCTGAGAATTACTGGCATTTTAATACGTAAAAATTAGTGCTGACAACAGAATAAGTTTCGAAAAATTAAATCCATTCTGCATGCATTAGTAAACTTGCAATGGGAAAAATCAACTAGTTATTGCATTTAATTTTTTTTAATTTCACTTTCTGGATGCTCCCCTGCCTTGGATGCCCGGGGCCGGCGCCCCGTTCGCCCCCCATCTGCACGCCACTGGGTTAGGGGGGCGATTTCAGTAATGAAGTATACTTCACAATACTGCTGTGACAAAACAGTGGACGACAAGATGGCCTTTAATCGCGAATGTTGTTTTCTGAATTGTACAAAAATCATGATGAATAAAATTACATTCGTAAGTTTTAGGGGGGGCGATCGCCCCAATCTCCTCCCTTGGATCCACCCCTGCTTACTGTGGTGAATGTATGATTACTTTGTCGTTGCCACGTAGTGGCGCCTGCAATCTTGCAATCCTTAATTGTGCCCCTGTGTTCGCCCCGCGGCTGTTGCGTTGTGCTTGCGGTCTCGTAATGCAATAC
>Ga0210059_1012473_pt1 | contig 12834 bp, 6 predicted proteins | sample Ectturendosymbi2_FD_188042 | JGI IMG/M metagenome (GOLD analysis project Ga0210059, IMG submission 188042) | Ecteinascidia turbinata endosymbiont from Florida, USA - Sample 2 (SPAdes) (version 2) | ecosystem: Host-associated > Tunicates > Ascidians > Unclassified | place: Key West, Florida...
AACTAATTTAAAGCAAAAAAGTTGAAAAGGTGTGGCAATGCCGTTCCCACGCGTTCCCGCCCCACTACACCCCTGGAACTGAGCACGTTTCTGAACGTTCAATAATAGAGGAAATTCATCGCTAGTTCTAACGAGAGGGTTGTTTGTTACTAACCAGATTTATAAGCCGTTTCTACTGAATTCTCGAGCTCAAGCGGTACCTGGAAAAAATGAACAATCTATACCTAAAAACCACGGCGCGGGGCCCCAACATGCGCGAGGCCCAATGCAGCTGCAACGGCTTAAGGCCGGCCCTGCAAGTTGCCATACACATTTCACTTCTCAGATGACATTAATATTTTGTATTAACTCAAACATGACAAAAATACATGATATACGTGAACAATGCACAAACTTATAAAGCTGAACATACTTAGGATCCACTTAAGTTCTAGGCACGTTATATACGTAGTGCATGTACGTAAAGCTTAGCAGAACGTCTAATCGAAAAGCATGGACTTTAGTAATATGAAGTACAGTAGGTGCCCAAGGGCCTAGAGTAGGCGTCTCAAATTGCTCCGAGGGCCAAATGAGGATTTATAAAGTACCCCGAGGGCCGCATTACGACGCTGACGCAACAATCGCGGTGCCTGAACCTGGCTAGAAACAGCTTTTACTTATTTCCTGCGAAAGGTATCATGAGTAATAGGCAAGTCATTCTAGCCTTATCTACGTTCGTTTAAAAGGAACTTGTTCACTCTTTAGCCAAGCACTTTTGAACATCGGTGATAAAACTAAATAACATAAATGTTAATTATTTGAAAATGCCCCAAAACGCCGCTGCGTCCACATGTAGCCCGCGTGTTTGAGACTCTGGCCTGGAGTATACTCTATTCCCCATCCCTACACTGTACAATAAATCACATAAATGAAATGCTGTAATTACATCATTTTTGCCCAAACTTTCTAGTGAGTCAGTTACTCACCAACTCTCACATACTAAAACAAGAAGCTAGTAAAAACAGTTTGTTGATTTTATATATATGCAATGTGTTTCCATGACACAATAAACTTTTATTCATACACTCAATAACCAAAAATGTAATTTCATCAATCTTGTTGAAAAATTCCGAAACTTTCGTACCCGAATTTTTTGAGATCTTGCCCGAATTTTTGACAAATCGGAACTTGTGGTGGTGTGATTGCACCCTCAGCTTCTACGCCACTGCGCAACCAATGCAGCATTCACTTCCAAAAGCAGCCGCGGGACTCCGGCGCAAGCAAGCGGAGATGGGCGCCGCTGAGACCACTTGTGATACTCAGAAGGAAGTACAAATCGAGTATAACGGAATTGAACTGATAAATAAAACACGCGTTTTAAAGTTTAACTTTTTAAGATAATTCGAGACCACAGCAAACAGCATCATCAATTGGATTGGAGTCCGAAAGACCGGGTACAGTACGACCCTTCTTTAAAGCGACCCAATCACTTGACTGTTTTGCGAAAAAATCGTCAAGTTCGCTTGAGGTTGATATAGATTTGTAATATTTTAAAACTTATTGTGGTACAAAATAATACGCAGATGGCGGGATCGAAGTTCCAGTCCATTCAGCTGGGTGCTGATGTCACCCTGAGCGATTCCACCATTTCCGCAGTAACAGCAGATCCCGATTTGCTCAACGGAACAGGTGCGGTTCGACTGTGTGTTTCAACATATGCGTTACGTGTTCGACTTCACTGTTTACTTTTGGAGTTTGCGTTTTTTTCGTGTTGCTTACATATTTGGAAGAGCATTTTCATCTCAAAAGCAACTGTGTGTTTCTACATTTGACTATTTCAAACTTTGTCATTGGCAGGCATGCTCGTTCTTCATTACTTGCAAGCCATAACACCACGAATTGCCATTGGCTCAGAGCTTCTTTACCAAAGAGGACCAAGCAGGCAACAAGCAATGGTTCAATTTGCTGGTCGTTACCAAAGTAAGTTGAAGTGGGTTTGACCGACATGTTGCAAGTAGTTCTGACTTCTGTCCGCAGTTTTGCGCGTCTTGACAAACAATCTTCGTTGGTAATATTTGACCTATTTATGATTTTTCATGATTGTGCTTTTGCAAAGCACCAGTTGTACCCAACTCAGAATGAGGACCTCTCCCTATGTTTTGCAGGCAAAGACTGGCAGCTAGCCGCAACGCTAGGTACGTCCGCGTTGCATGCTAGTTTTTTCCGCAAAGCAAATGAAAACGTTCAAGTCGCAGTCGAATTGGAAGCGTCGCTGAGAACGATGGAAAGTGTCACTACGTTTGCGTACCAGCTCGATTTACCGAAAATGAACTTATTGTTTAAAGGTAAACGTTGTTGTGATTATTTCTGTACTGTAAGTTTGTAAACTCATGGTAAATTAGTTTTAAATGAAGGCTAACGTGGCCACTGCATCCGTTGGACACCTTTCACATTTGAGTAACGATACAACCAGGCGTATGTGGTAGTGGGTGTAAACAATAACAACAGCATTGCTACATTTTCTCGGGTAAGTCGGTCACATTTAACCGGACAATGAATGAGATTAACTTGGACTAAATTTTGCATGATGTTTTGCACACTAAATTTTATTGCCGTGGGATTGGATAAACATGCGTTGCATCGCTTCGCTGGCAGTGACGCGATACACTTGAAACTCTTGCTTGATACGCAGGAATGCTGACGTCAGACTGGACCGTCGGAAGCTCGTTTGAAAAGAAACTACCTCCTCTACCAATCACATTGAACTTGACTGGTTCTTATAACATAAAAAAAGATAAAGTGGCAGTCGGTGTCGGCGCCGTATTGGGCTAACATTGCCACTTAACCAACTAATACGGTGGTTTTCTTACACCTGCTGCAAGGCCACTTGCGTTGCGCCGTGGCCACAAGGTACACTACCGTGCTGCTAACCAAATCGTGCTCGAACGCGCGATCGTGACTGACGAGTATTGTTGCAAGGCCATGGCCAGTCAGTGAGACGAGCGGCCACGCGTAGGTAAATTCAATTCGCATTCATTTCTTCGTATTTTTCGTGCACGTGTGCAGAGACTGCATCGCGTTTTTTTTTAAAAAACAACGCTTATCCTCTACAACGAAATCGTTCGAAAGTGTGCTGTGGAGGAAAGGGGCGTTTTGTAACCACGACCGTTTCGTTTGCGACCGTGGGCACAGTCACTGCCTTCGTTGTCGAACTTACCATCTAGATATGAAAAGTACTGGTTGAGAAGAGAAAAATTCAGCAGTTTGTGGTTTTCTTCTTTTGAGCGAGTTCTTTTATTCACTGCTTGGCCTCGCTAGATTTCGGGATAGGTGTTGAGTAGTCATTCGGTTGTCTCATCGTCCAGAACCGTCAGGCCGTGCAGTCCATGGGGAGGTTGATGGATTGGACATTGGAGGACAACATGGTCGACGGTTTGTTCTTCTGCGCCACACTCACAGGCCGCAGAGAAGGCCATACCCCATTTGTACAAGCAGGAGCGGAAACGTGCGACACCGGTGCGGAGGCGGTTGAGCCAGACCCAGGCTCTTCTTGGGAGGGTCATTCCAGGAGGGTGGTACCGGTGTCTGGAATTAAAGTGCGGAGTCTAGTGGAGTTTGTGGTGATATCCAACAACTCGTATGCAAACCATTTCATCTTTAACAGTGGCGTAACTAGAGGTTTGAGCCAGGGTGGAAAACTTGGCTGAAAGGCGCCCACCAGCCAACCCTCAGAAAAAACTTGCAAAATGATGGCGAATCCAGCAGATGGGGGTGGCCATGCTAAAACCCTCAATCGTTGGAAATTACTCCGAAAAACGCAAAAAACAACAACCTACTGAAAACCAAAAGAATACTGAAATAATGGTAATGGTTTATTGTTTCATATGACTCACCCAACAAGCAGAAGCACCATGAAAGCCATCGCATGCAGTAAACCAACCATTAGCGAACATTAGAGCAAATGAAAACACAATGGTACAATAGCTGATCAGTGTAAACAAAGAGGGGCGCTGTGTCATACAGGATTGGCGAAAGACCGTGGCGGTCATCTGGTCAACCAACCCCATTTATCACTTTTTGACAAGTGTTGAGAAACAACAGTTGGACATCAAATAAGCATAATGAAAAGAAAAACGAATGAATGTAGAACATGGTGAAGAAAATGTATAAACCAACTGTGAACCCAGTTTTTACATTTAGCGTGCCAGGGGACGATTCGCCCACTTCTCTCCCCGTCAGTTAAAGCTACTGATGGTTTGCGCATCATGATGTGATAATTTTCGGTGAGGACGTAAACTCTGGATGGATCCTGAATATACAGTAGATCAGACTGAATTGTTATTTGAAAACCTCCATTCCTTACCGAAAAACAAATTTATCCACGAAGCATTTGTAAACCTTGTTTACTGTATGTAGCCTAAATACGAGTTCCTGGGAACAGCTGGTTTCTTCTATTCTGTCCTAACTAGAGTGATGAAAACTTAGTGAAGCTTAAGTCTGCGTTGTAGGATGGAATGATAGGTAAGCATAAAGATACGCGCTAAGCGTTTCATATATCGTTTCACTGGCTAATACTTTTTATGCAATACAGTAGTTATGACCAACCGACAAAACGTTTGATTTTTACAGTGGAGATGAGCTCAGTGGCGATTCTAAGGGGGGCCTGGGTGGGCCATCCCCCCCCAGATTTTTGCTTGGCCCCCCCAGTTTGTTGCTTAATTTCCCGTGTTCGTTTGGTTGACATATGCAGGGTTGCCAAATGCGTTTTGTAAAAATACCGGCCATTTTGTCAACAGCGCCAGATCTAAGGTGTGTCGTAATTCGTAAGCGACACAGGAAAACAGAGAGACAATCAGTATTGTTAAGCCACAATTTATAATTTGCCCGTATTTTGGCTGGCTCTTCGGTGTTTGTCTGTGACGTGTCAATCGCACCAAGGATTGCGTCAACAGCAGCAAATAAACTTCGCTGAAGAAACGGTCCTGACAAGATTCACTAGAAGAGTCATTATAATTTGAGAAATTCTGCTTTATTTCTTTTTGAGGTTATGGCAAATTGTCTATTTTCGCAATACCGGCTTCAGACACTGATTTTCAAAATACCGGCCTCTGCTAAATCAGCAGTAAAATACCGGCAATGCCGGTGAAATACCGGCCATCTGACAACCCTAGACATATGCAGTAGATAACTTTCGGCCAGCAATATTGTAAACGAAAAATTAGAAACCCTCTAGCCTGCATTGAATGTTTCACAAATGCATGATAAGCCTTGTTGTTTTTGACGGTCGGGTAACTAGAGTTGTTTATGACGACACACATCAGGGATTTGTGACGGCCAGAAGATGGCGCCACATGTAAATTATTGGTCACCGCTAGATGGTGAGTATGAGTAACAAATCACTGTGATAGACACCACAAGCGAATTATCGTAATTCTTTTATCCCTGTATAATGTTAGTGCAGCCTAGTAGTAGTAGAGTAAACTCAGTGAGGGAGCACTATTGCTGCTGGTTGCTTTCCTGTTAGTTAATGCCTCGAATTGTCATCTTTCGCTTGTGCTTGCCTCAGTAGTTTAAGGCGATGCAGTCAACTGCAACAGATTGCTCGGATCCTGCGTGAAATTTATTCAGACAGTGGTCGTAGTGTTGAAAAACTCATTTTGAAACTAAGAAACAGTCACAAAGATTGATATTTTGTGCATTTCAGTGTGAGATGGAGCTGGATTATATTACTGTCAGCAGATTTTTGCATGTCCCAGTAGCAAAAGGTTTGTGAAAGCATTAGGAATTGGTTTCAGTCAATTTATCCTGGCTGTGGTATTGCATTCGGCTGCCTTGTTTATACGACTTCGAAACATCTTACGTAAGTGCAGTGGCGTGGATGGGGCGGCAGCCCCCCGGCTTGAAAAATTCAGGGCACACTCCGATTTGCAAGGCAAGCGCAGTGTTGCTCAAAAATCTTGAATGCAAAAAGTATATTCAATACAGTGAGAAATTCAGGCCAAGTGCATGTTGTTCAAAATTCTGAATGATAAAAAATATATATTTAATACAATGAATTCAGGGCACACTCTGTTTTTCAGGGCAAGCGCAAGTTGTTCAAAAATCCTGAAAGATAAAAAATATTTAAATGCAGGGAAAATTTTCAGGGCAAACACTGTTTTTCAGGGCAACCTCAAGTTGTTCAAAATTCTAAATGATAACAACTGTATATTCAATACAAATTCAGGGTACACTATGTTTTTCAGGGAAAGCGCAAAGTTGCTCAAAATTCCTGTAAATGGTAAAAAAATATATTCAATGCAGTGAAGAATTCCAGGGCAAACTCCGTTTTCAGAGCAAGCGCAAGTTGCTAAAAAATCCTGAAAGATAAAGAACATTTCAATACAGTGAAAACTTCAGGGCAAACTGTTTTTCAGTGCAAGAGCACGTTGCTCAAAAATCCTGAATGTGAAAAGTATATTCAATACAGTGAAAAAGTTCAGGGCAAACTCTCTTTTCAGGGCAAGCGCAAGTTGCTAAAAAATCTTGAATGCGAGAAGTATATTCAATACAGTGAAAATTTTCAGGGCAAACTCTGTTTTCAGATAAGCGCAATTTGCTTAAAAATTCTGAAAGATAAAAAATGTTGCAACACAGTGAAAAAGTTCAGGGCAAACTCGGTTTTTCAGGGCAAGCGCAAGTTGCTCAAAAATTCTGAATGATAAAAAATCAGTGACGTGCCGTCAGGGGAGGCAAGGGAGGGCGTTCCTCCCCTACCATAATCATAAAATGTGGAAAACGAATTAGGGATCCAAAATAACAAATTGAATAAACATTTGTCCTTTCATGTTCAAAAGGTGCAATTATTGTATGATTCTAATCATTTTCATAGTCAATACATCTGAATATGCGTATTTCTTCTTCTAGTTAGGGGAAAGTCAAGGAGGCAGCGACTGCTTGTGCCTCCTCTCACCAGGTGGCTTTCGCATTGAGCAGTTTTTCACAAACTGTGTTGGTGAGCGCTTGCCGTGCAGTTACCTTTATGTCAGCTCTGTAAGTGTAACCTTCATGTCAGCTACAGTGTAATGTTTGTACAGTATACACTTTTAATATATGTACTACTTCTACTATATGCTTTGCTCTCACATTCCAGAGTCTGGCACTTACTTCACGTTGTGTATACTATACTGAATATGCCGCGTTATGCCTTTTCAGCAGCTGGACAGACATGCAGTTACAGACACAGTGATAAGGCGGCGAACGACGAAGGGAGGCAGCTAATATCTCTGCCTCAGTGACAACGTTTCATATTTACGACATACTTAGGCAGTTCTATCGTACTCATGCGGCATCACTGGCGTGATTGCTATGAAAATATGTGGAAAATTGCTATGAAAATATGTGGACTACAGCAGGATTTTGTGACATGAAATATCTATTAAGAGGCCTCAGCAGACATGCAAGGTCAACAAATCACGTTCAAAACCAAATTGCTTTAAAAACTCTTGAAAGCACAAGGAGACTTTGGCTTTGAACAAATAGCGGAGACTAAATAGCAGCGTTCACAACGCTGAGGTAAGGGAAAACCGAGAGATTTTGAAAAACCTCATTAATGTAAATTGATTCCTAACCAAACAGCAATTACCATTTCGTAGTAACGATGAGAGTTCGACCTTCTCTAATCGTGGCAACTATGTGGAGCTTTTACATACTCTTGCTGCGAAAGATTAGCTAGGCAATTAGAGACATCTACTGCTCCGTGTTGATTATGATTGCTTGTTGTGGCCGCATCGTATCCTTGTAGTGAGTCGGTAGCTTTTTGTGCTTCGTGTCGATCGTGTTTTGTACTTCCTTCGCCAGTCCATTGGACCTCCAGTTCGATTTAATTTTAGGTGGAGGAGGATGGAGTGAGTTGGTGCGTGTTGCTGCGGACTAGTGATCTGCAGCACTGCGCGCAGTCGTGCTTTTACTTTGCACTCATTGAAACTCTCTGCAGCTGCCGACCATACTGATGGTCTGCTTCTCGATTGAATCACTGTATGCATTGTAAACGTATGCATAAGTTATAAGCTGTTTCAAGTTTTCAGTAAACCCTTCAAACAAGTAGGTAACAAGTTACTTCAGTTTGACTCTCCTATATTATAGTTTTTTTCAAATCTAGAATCGCCTCTGTACCTATGTGTGTAACAAATTATGATATGGGATAGAAAGCATATTCAGTAGTCATTCTGCCAGCAGCCAGTTGAGTGGTGAATTTATGCTACTCCATTCAGTTCACATACTCGCAAATTTGGCTTTGAAAGAGACAGTGCCGCCCCAGCCACGAAAATCACCGTAAGTCACTGTAAAAAACATATATTCAATACAGTGAATTCAGGGCACTCTGTTTTTCAGGGCAAGCGCAGAGTTGCTCAAAAACCTGAATGTAAAAAGTACATTCAATACAGTGAAAAATTCCAGGGCAAGCTCTGCTTTTCAGGGTAAGCCCAGAGTTGCTCAAAAATCCTGAATGGTATGAAATATATTTAATACAGTGAAGATTTTCAGGGGAAACTGTTTTTCAGGGGAAGCGCAAGTTGCTCAAAAGTCCTGAACAGTGAAAATATTTTCAATACAAAGTGTTCAGTGTATATTCACTTCACTTGAGGTTGATCCGTGTAATTTGGGCTAGTGTAGTGTGTAATCTGGACCAAAGTCGTGACTGGTTATAATCACTTTGATCTGGACCAAGCCCTCGTTTTATTTTAATGCCAGGTTTTTCGTGCTTTCTTTAGAACTCTTCCGGCATTTGCTGCAGCATTGATCTTAACATCAAAATTTAGCTGACTGACTGAGGTAGGAAAATTTTGACGTTTCGTGAATGCAGTGTGTAATTTGGATTAACCCTGGTTGCGGTTTGTGTAATATGGACCAGTGTTACAAATGACAATACTTGTATAAAGTACTTGGAAAGTGTTTTTATGGGCTACGTTTGATAGGAACATCGTACAGTACTGTACATGGTACAATCACAGTATACAAATATGATACAATACGCATAGGCACACTGGCACATGCATTTCGAGTGCGTGTTTCATATCCCGAGGTGCAATCTTTAGCAGAAGCGGGCCGCATGGACGTGCAGATTACTTGGCCCCTTTGAGTGCGCCGTGCACGTCTTTAAGTGCCTTGCTCAAGCGCACAGCAACGACAACCCAGGCAGGTGCCAGGGAGTCAGACCCTTCGATCCGGAACTGTCGCTTTTAACTTTTGCGTTGCGCCATTGAAGCCGCGTACGTATTTGCATCAGCAAAGGCAATTACCACAGTTTCTTGTCTGGGAGAACACAATATGCAAGGCACTTCGCCTCTTGAGTTAACAAGCAAGGTAACTTCAGAATTTGCCTATAATAGCACCTCTAGGGGATTGCATAAAGAACGTTATTGGCGAATTGACGTCATAAGCGAATTGAAATGCATGTAAAAGATGCCATCGGGAACGAACAATATGTAACGTTATAGGCGAATTGACGTTACAGACGAAGCCGTTTTAAACGAATTCAACTGTATAGAACAGATGTTGGAGGCACTACGTTCCCCAACACCGATAACGATGAAAGTGCAACATTAGCCAATGAAGAGAGACGACTCAGCGCAACGACAAGTTTTGATGAAGTCATCAGTGTTAAAACTGATAAAAGATATACTCTTTGACTTGGAGTGAAGCGCAGTAACCAAGCGAGAGAAAAAGACATTGTTACAATCATATGTACATGTTTCGCCATGAAAAATATATCAATTGTGTAGAACTTTGACGTGAAAATGTAATCGCGAATGAACGCTCAATACTGCCAATGCTGCAACAGAACCTATAAGTACCTCAAAGCACTTGTGAAATTTACATTAGTGTACATGTCTTTGTTTTATAGAAACCCTACATGAAAATAACGTTGTCAGTAGAATTATATCATATCTTTCCCCAACGAAGTAATGCTGTTCAAAAATATGTGAAAATTGTACCCGTGCATGTAAGTGTTTATAGAAATCATGTATGAAGTAATGTCATTAGCAGACCTGTATCGTGCATTTTTAAAGCATCATAATCTGTTCCAAGCAATAGAAAACTATGTAACGCCAGATCAAACGTCAAAAACGTTACAAAAAGTAATAGATTGGTCCGACTTAAAGCGTGAAATATTTATTTGCTATGAAGGACAAATGGTTCAAGTAGTCGCTAAAACAAAAAGACAAAAGCTGTATTTAAATGGAAATTTACGCGTGAACCATGTAAAAAGAATGCAACCATTTAATTGCACTGTCTATGTGTTACAGATGGATAACATGCAAATGTTAATGGAAGGTGCTAAATCTGGTGCAAGCATTTATGCTCAGCTCAAAGCAACGGAAATAGAAGACCGAAGCTTATTACAAAAACCATTTGAACAAGTAGATTCCCAAGACGTCACACGAATGATTTTCAAATGGTTAAGCGAACGAAGCGGGAAAATGACGACAGTACCGTTAAGAATAAAAGATCATTATAACGTATCTTATGGGATTACAAGCTCATAAATGGCATGTGTACGTAATGTACGTACATGATCTGCCATCACATCGACTGCAAATAACACATGTGTGGAAACCATCAACAACCTTCGCGAACCTAACAACTGAAGAAATCCAAGCCAGCGCAGCAAGAGCACAGGAAGTGAATCAATTGCTCACTGCAAAACAAACATACTACGACGAGCTTGCAACAAATGTAACAACTGAACAATCGGCACCAGAAGTACAAATTACCGAAATACCCCAAGCAACCGAAAACAGCTTAGAATTGGAAGTCTTCACAGAATGGCTACAAGACGAAAGCATGAACTAAAAGGGAATTCTGAAAGAAATCGCGCAAGAACAATCCGCGATGAACTAAAACAGATCGTGTTATTGAATTCACGAAAAGTTCGTGAACCTTGAAAGCCAGACATCACGCGCTAGCATTACGTAATGCTTCTAAATAAAACAGAACAAACCTAAGAAGAATCAGGACGTAATAAACGCAATGTTTTATGCGATTTTAAGACGGTTCTCGCCCTAAGTGACCATTGCTTTTGAACCTGAAAGAAATGACAAAATTTAAACTATCCAAAAATGTGAAAAGCAAGAGTGAAACATGCTGATTTAATGAAACACCAAACACCGAATAAAACCATTAAAATGAAGATCTTAACAATTGCTTTCTTAATAATTATATTAAGCGTTTAAGGAACCTTATAAAAACTCAACAAGCAACGCATAACATTTACAGGAACAGATTTTAGAAAAAAAATGAGTAAAAATCTTTTGCGAAAATATTTAACTATTGCTTTGGCGTCTAATATATAGTGTGCTGTGTATCATTCATAAAAATAGCAAAAGCAAGAGCCAAATATTATTACAGATGTAAATATTTGATATTTTGTATTATTGCGAAATGCCTATATATGGAGAGCTATCAGTGACAAGATTTCAGACGGCCGGAAGGCCAGGTACATGTTGCACCGAGGGATACCCATTGATCTCGTGATAGGGGAGCGCTTGGTTGGATGTACACTGGTCCTCACTCGTGATGGCACGCCCAGCAGACAAAATCTGGGACCATCAGGCCCACAGCGAATAGATTTCGCGCTGTGTAAATAGGGAATGCTCCGGCAGCCAGTGTCAAGAGGGACACACTGGTTCACACACAAAAATTCAATACGCCAGTCACTCAATGACTGCCTGATTTCCGACAGCACCTAATTTGGAAACACATTTGAAGGAAGTGCTCTGCAAAACAACAGCAGCACCAAAAGAAAGTCATTCCGTGACGCAAGCAGGCGATACCCTCAAGAAAGTCGCAATGCTTACAAAAAGGAATGCACGAATTGCGGCTAGCCATTTTGTAATTGTGTTTAGAGTAGCAGTGAGTAGAAAATCAGGAAAAGATGAAATCTTGTACTGAGAGAAACTGTAAGTTGTGTTGTGAATATTTGAACGTTGGTTATCATGAGTCCAATAAAAAGTATGTGTATTAATTTCACTGAATTATACCAACATCTGGTTATATGCTAAGGTGTTGTTTGTGATTCAGAATCGTGTTAAAGACCTCCTGGAAAAGAATGAGGAAAGGAAACCTACAAACGGATAGTCGTAAAAATTAAAGCCATTGCTATAATGAATAGTCTTTTTCGTTAATGCATAAATGTGTTAAGCCGAGCCAAGAATATATTATCATGCATTAACCTAAAACAGGTTTACAAGAGCTTTCAAGCTCCATTCGAATTAAACTAAAGAATTTAGTTTCAGGGCAAATTTTTCCGCCCCCCCAGTAAAATGCCTTCCCGTACGCCTACGCGTTAAGTGGTTCGTGACCAGGGCCGGATTAAGGGGGTACAACGGGGGCAATTGGCCCGGGCCCTTCGCTCCAATGGGGCTCCCCGTGATGACATTTATTTGTTTCAAATAAAATATTCATTTGAAAAATTGTCGTGATTCAAAAGAGATACAAGAATACAAACTCTATATTCCTATGTTGCGTTGAGTATCATTAATGGTTTCTTTGCAAGTTTGACTTTCTGCCAATTTTAGTAATCATTACTGAATATAAATATTTTCGGTGTTGTTCACTGCACACATATTTGCGTTTTGCTTGTAACTTTTCCTAACAATCGTTCTTTTGGCATGGGTTTATCAACTCGTGCATCACGCCTACTGAACAAATGTCGTGAAAACGATACTAGTTGCCTGCCTTTAAGCAGCAAAGCTAGTTCTGCTGCAGTGCCGTGGCAAGGGTAAGTGAGGCCCCCCCCGAAATTTCACGTGGGGCCCCCCATACGCTATTGGCCTATTATTATGAATTGCAGTAAAAAGTCGTAACCTCTCT
>Ga0210059_1012474_pt1 | contig 12833 bp, 9 predicted proteins | sample Ectturendosymbi2_FD_188042 | JGI IMG/M metagenome (GOLD analysis project Ga0210059, IMG submission 188042) | Ecteinascidia turbinata endosymbiont from Florida, USA - Sample 2 (SPAdes) (version 2) | ecosystem: Host-associated > Tunicates > Ascidians > Unclassified | place: Key West, Florida...
CAGGTCACGATGAAGACTGCAAGCAAGCGCTTCTCAACCATAGCCTGTTTTAAACCTGTTTAAAATATTTTTTCAAAATGGGTCCCTGCACCTATAGAGAGCTCCGCGCAAGTGCCCACAGAGTTAACGTTTGAAGTCTGCTATATATTCGAAGAAGATTAAACCACAACAGAAACGTGAAGTGAAAAATGAAACGTTTTTTACATCACTGAGATCATATTATCAGATTGATTATATTGCCTGCTACACGCAGTATACATACTATTTTTAGTTAAAGACGGGGATACTACACGAAATTTTAACATACATAAATGTTTACATTGGTAAAGTAGGTACGCCGCCATCACATGCCTTAATTTTTCCGTTTGATCCCCTGAAATGAGTAAACTATTAAAATGTGATGCGGTGGGTTTACCGGAGACTTAAAAACCAATAGGGAGGAAAGTTTGATGCAACATGTGGAGTTCGTATATGCCTATGCAAAGAAAGCAAACAATAGAAAAATTAATGATGAGAAAGGTGGCGACAAGCAGAAAAAGCAAGAATCATAAGCGACAATCAAAACCAACACACATTTCAGTTTGTTAGTGTTTGATTGCGATTTTGAAGGTGCTTTATTAATTCTGATATCTTTAAATAAGTACGAAACATGAACTTTCATTTAAAATTTTTGTAAGCAAATTTGAGGGGTGGAAATTAAGGGCGGCACTATTGTGGTCGGCCCCGTGCGGCACTTAGCCTCGCTACGCCACTGCATGCAAATGCAACACAGGACGGTAAACAACTTCTTTTGAGAAACGTTTAATGATGGTTTCTGCATAGGCTAAGATGAAATTAATTTTACTAAAAACTCTTTCCTTCGAGATCGGCACGTGACTTACGGGAGGCTTCACTTTTTTGTTGTGATACGTGCGTAGCAAAAACCGAACCGTAGACCACAAAAATGAAACAAGCATAGTGGACTTTTGAGGTCCATAACTGCTTATGTTTTTTCACAGAGGTTACGGCGTTTCAACAAACTGTTGCAACTACCGAATGGTTATAAGTCAGCAGCACTCAACGAAAACACTCACTGGTCTGCAAAATAAAACAAAACATCCTACTACAGAAAATAAACGAATCACTGAAATTGTTGGGTCACATGAAATAATTTTCGAATTGAAGTCAAGCAAGATTCAGCGATGAGCGGACTGTGAAATTTTTCAGTCCGAGTTCAGTCCTGATCCGATAAAATTGAATTCGATCCAGTTCTGATCCGCACAATTTTTGAAAATCACTAGTCCGATCCAGTCCTGATCCGCCAATGTAAAACCATGTATTTTTATTTTTCCTTGTGAGGCAAAAAATTACTGGAGCTATTTTACCTTTAACCAAATATGATTGGTTGAAAGCAAAATAGTTCCTGTAGTGCTTTTGCTTCATGAGGCAAACTAGACAAAGCCTTTTGGCATTTACAAAATTTAACAAGTGTCCATTTGGCATCAGAGGGAAAAGCACTGCTGGAGTTATTTTGCTATTAGGAGAATCCGATTGCTTGGATTGGTCACGTAACAAGGACGATACACTTGGATTAGCGTAAGGTCCTTGTTATATGACCTAAAACCCTAAACCTAAAACCAAACCTAAACCCTAAACCCTAAACCCATAGCACAAACCCAACACCTAAACCCAAAACCTAAACCTAAAAGTTGAACCTAAAACCTGCTAAACACGAAACCTATTCTGTAAACCTAAACCCTAAAGGTAAACCCTAAACCCAAATTTAAACATACACCCTAAACCTAAACCCTAAACTGTTTGTAAAAGTGCATTAAAAGCACTCCTGTCAAAGGTGTAACCTCTATAAGCTAAGCCAAAGGAAATGGTGAGAGCAGAACCAAGAAACAATCACACAGCAGGTATAGACACTAATCACTCAACTATGTTCACGTTGCTGCCAGAACTCAACGTTACATGTGAACAAAGGTGGATGCAGTCGGAATTCCAAAATAGTCCCAGCAGAGTTTTGGATTTGATGACAAAATATACACTACCATTTAGCAAACCTGTGAAATCGGATCACAATTAAATTTTTGATATTTTCAGAATAATCACATTAAAACAACAAAACTTTTCTCAGTCCGATCCAGTCCCGATCCGCCAACTTCCAAAAAAATTGCAGTCCGATCCAGTCCTGATCCGTGCTCATCTCTGAAAGATATAACACATACAATTCAACAATCGATTAGCTGACTTCTCGTAATTTCAAGAACCGCTTTGTGCCGGTTGCATACCACCACTGGTTCCAGCTATCCGTATCTGCTGAAAACGAAAGTAATAACATCTTAAGCCAAGCTTTCCCCCACCTAAATGTTTACTTAGCTTCATGCATTTTCCAATGGAGAAGAAAAATATTCAGTTATGGTGTAAACTACCACTCCACTACCAGTGCAACTTTTTTCTGGAATTATCATTTCACTTATATCCAGATTCTCTTCATCTTGTCACTCTGCACTTTTCACATTCTCCGCATTTGCGATGATTACCATCATTTCCCGCTGATGACGCGCAGCAACTAAGAATTTCAGACACATGTTACTTCTGCATTTTGATGAAATCGAATAGTCATCTGCAAGCAGCGCACAACCTGTCTCCGGGCCCCTGGCGTGGGGGTAGGGCATGGGGGACTTTAAAAAATTTGAGGGCAATGAAAACTTATAAAAAAATACACATGCATGTTTTTCCCAAAACATTTGTTGTAGTAATGATGCATAATTGTAAAGCTTTATTTTGAAAGGTGTCCGTTCAAAACAGACCTGTTCAAAACAGACCATTTATAACGGACCACTCAAAACAGACCACGTTCATAACAGACCCATTCATAACACACCCGTTCATAACAGACTACGTTCATAACAGACCACATTAATAACAGACTCTTGTTCGTACCTTGGGGCGGACGGGGCAAAGGGTGTCAGGCAAAATGGTTTGGACATTTAGCGTCCACACTGCAATAGACATATAGAAGGGGTCTGTTATCAACGTGGTCTGTTACGAACGGGTCTGTTATAAACGGGTCTGATATGAATGGGTCTGTTATGAAAGTGGCCTGTACTGAATGGTCTGTTATGAACGGGTCTGTTTTGAATGGGAACTATTTTGAAGCATTGTTATGTTTTTATTAGTCACGAGTTTCAAACTGTTTACTGTAATTGGGTTCAGCGCAAAAGCCCCCTCATACTGAAGGTGGTGGTGTCAATTGCATATGTTGCAACAATTTTGACCTCAAAAATAAAAATGTAAATTATAGGAAATGATTCTGAAGTTTTCAGGATAAGTGGAAAGCTTTAATTAATAATGCACCTCCAAATAGAGATGGAAGGAAAGATGAAGCCCGCTTTTAACCTCAGTATTCCAGGGCTAGCCTATATTGATTTGCGAGAAATTGAGAATAAAACTGTGGAATGCTTGCCAAACAGCTAAAAACTTTTGGTCCAGTAGATGGAGTTGGGAGTCAATGAATTTTATCGAATAAGCTTTGGCTACACTGACAGTACAACAATATAGTTAACCATTAGCTGTAAATACAACATTGATTGACTGACTATCGGAAATATACTACAAAAACAATTAACCCATTAGCAATATCGATAAAAATTTCCACATTGCTTGCAACAGAAAACTATTGTAAATGGAATATAAACATATTGGCCTCCACACCTTTCCTTTCTGGTATGACTGCGTGTAGCATGCATATCAAAAAGACTCCTGTGACATCACAAAACTACTGACTCTCCCTTCCCCTTGTCACAATTTGTCACAAATCTGGTCACCCCCTCTCCCGTTAGAGTGTGACGTCATTTAGGACGACCCCTTGTGTGCTTCGAACAGAACACTGTATGATGGAGACCAATTGCAGTAGTTGGAGGATTTGGAAATGTTTCGGGGTTCGCGTCCCATCAGTATTGCTTTTGTGTAGTAATAAGAAAAACACTGTGTGCAATGTTTACACACCAAGCATACAAAAAGTAAGAAGTGGCTGCTGTGAAAGTGTATTTTTCTCCTCTCAATGATGGTCATGTGCAAACATCGATTCTCTGATGCGCTGCTGTATGACTAAGCATTTTTGTGCTTTTGTGAATGACGATACAGTTGTTGCGGTGCTGTAAAAGTGTTTTTCCCCTCTCAATGTTGGTCGTATGCAAACACCGATTCTGTAATGCGCTACTGTGTGGATAAACATTTTTTATGCTCTTGTGTCTATAATTGCGTCTATGACATGGACCACGAGTCCGCAATAAGCCACTACTATTGTCATTACTAGTGAAAATTCCATACACAATATTCAACTCAATTTAAAAATATATGAGCACAACCTATGGTAAATACTAGAAATTAGAGATCCCTGGCAAACTCTCAGAAAGACTGGTTCGTTATGTCCAATGGCGCGACTAGAGGTTTTAGCCAGGGGGAAAACATGGCTGAAAGGGGCCGACTGGCCAATGTAGGGGGCTTATTACCCAACATTCAGAAAAAAATCTTGAGAAATGATGGTGAATCCAAATCCAGGCAAAACCCTAAATCACCGGAAAATACCAGTGATAGCGTGAGTCGAGTCAATGAGTCGACTCGAGTCACGATTTTTAGTGACTCGGACTCGACTAGAGTCACATTGAGAAAGATGATGACTCGAGATATGTTTTTCCTAAAATGACTCCGCTCGAGTCATAATCAATGACTCGAGACGCGAGATAGAGTCATTTTTACAAAATCTTTGAGCCTGTGATGGGCAAACCCAGTTCGTTTCCACACAAAGGAATGAGCATTGTTTGCTTCGGTGATGTTTGAGATTGGTGCAAGTTTTATGTTTTGACTGTCTAGTCGTGCTATCCTACCTTTCAAGGATCAAGTGTCCCCAACTTGCACAGAGGTAGAAACTTTGCACAGAAACTGAAACTTTGCTTTTCACTAAAGCGCCAGCAGGGTACAAAATACTGACGCCTCTGCTGTTCAGAAAATATCAAATAAGGCTGCTTTGCAAATACCAAATTATTTTTCGACTGTAAAGCTCACGTTAGGCGTACAGTCGTTGTGTTTATTGCTTCACAATATTTTTTTGTTTTCAACATCAATGACAACTTCTGAAAAAGTTCCTATAATCTGTGCCCGTTGCCAAATCACAAGTCTCAGTCACGTGAGGGTTTAGGTTTCCGAGCATGTTACAGCGCGTCCGCACAAGCTCCAACAGCCCCGTTTTGAAAACCAAATATTGTAGGGAAACTACAGGAAAGTGTTCTTTTTGAGATGACGGATCAATCACTTCGCGTGAAACTTGTTATCGTGAGTTTACTTGAACATAATTTAAATCAACAAATCTCACTGTTTAATTTTCGTTCTTTTAACTTTACATGCAAAGCTAACTTTGACGAAAGTTTTGTTTGATCTATGTTTAAACCTGACACAGCCGTACCAAACGTCAGGTAGTTGGAATTTTTTATCATTGCAATTTCGCTGAAATTTTATTTGCATCCATGTGTTTAGGCAAAAATTACATGCCATTTTTTGCAAGGGCCATCGTCTGTATTAAACAAGCAGAGTTGGTGATGAAAAAAAAATTATTTGATTAAAATTCTTACTTGACACAGCCATACCAAACGTCAAGTAATTGATTTCTTTTGTCATCACAATCTTGCTAAAATTTTATTTACCGCCATGTGCTAAGACGCAAATAATAAGATGTCGATTTTTGTATGTGATCGTTGCTTGAATGTAACACCAAACTTTGGATGCTACAACTTCGCATAAAAAAAGAACTGTTTTCTTACCGCTTGGTTATGAATTTCCTCAGTTGTTGAATACATTGTGTGTGGTTCTTAGTGTTTTTTGCGTATTTTCACACAAACGTTTTTCAGATATTGCGAAACAGTACGCATGGTCATTAAATGCACTGATAGGGAAACTTATTTTCGTAATGGAATAAAAGAAATTTATGATAAGAGATTTTATATGAATAAGATTTCAGTACTGAGGATACGTAGTGGTACGTGAAATCGATGTCCTAAAAAAATAATTAGCTTGATTGATTCACTTGCTTGCCATCTTTGTGGGGACCCGTAACTTGAGTAGGCTCACAGGTATGTGCCAGTTTAATTCATCGTAAAAAATAAAAGCGGACCCGTCGGCAGATTTCTCGGAAGCTTTTACGGTAAATCAAGACCTTTCAATTGTCGGTGTTAGAAAGGTTCTTGTTTTAGAACTGATGCCAGCTGCTTAATGCCCCTTGCACACCTTTGAACCTGAAGCATTCAACACTTAGGCTGCAATTTCAAAGCTGGAATGTTAAGGAAACAATAGTTGGTCAATTCGCTCTCAAATATCTAAATAACCATTCTTTGCACGCAAGATATATAAACTACGTTCTTCACAAAACTACTATCGCGAATAAACTGATGCATGTACAAACAAGGAACTCAGCTTAAAATGCAAGTAGTCAGTAATTTGTTCAGAAGTTCACATGAAACATAGATCAACATAACATTTATTTGAAAATCTAACATAATGCATAAAAATTTTGTGGGAGGCTTTGATTGCCCTGTTTGTCCTCCACCCTGGTTGGGGGCCTAATTCACTTTACACGCGCATTAAACTCTATGAAAAAAGGTTTTGGACTATTATGATCTTTCATTGCTTCACCATTCCTTTTATAACTGTACACACACCGCAAAACTTGCATTGATAAAGGCGATTGCTAACCTAGAACAATCGACTAACAAAGCGAAATGCACTCCATGGGCGTTTCTGCAGCCTGTGTTTCATTTATATGTGCATTCACTGTAAAATGACTTTTCCTACATCATAGCTGTTCAATAACTATTTTTTTTCAGATCACGTTTTTCCTTTAACAACTTTTTTGAAAAAAGCATTTGAAGGTTAGATTTTTCAAACAGATCCTACCATGGGCGTTGGATTTTGAAATTAGTAGCAAAAAAAGGTTGTTTTTTCGATTTCGACTGGTAAAAAACAAATTTCACCACTTTTTTTCCCCCCCTGGAAAAAAGTTTGGGAAAATCCCGTACTGCTCCCCCCCCCCACTTGAAAAAATCCTTCCGACGCCAATGGCAGAGGTGTACAGGAACGGGAGTGTTGGAGTACACTCATGCCGGAGTCTTAACGATTTTCGAAAAAATTAGAGGAGCCGGAGTTGATTTTTCTAAGGAAGAGCCGGAGTGGAGCCGGAGTCAGTTTTTTAATAAGAGGTTGGTTTGTTTATCATTGATTATTATTATTGCAGATTGTTTTTTACAAAGCATGTTATAACATAACCTTCAAATGTGCAAAACTACTTCATAGGAAGTCTTACAATTTTAATACAGCTTGGATGTAAGTAAGGTTAGGTTGTTCAGTTTCATGTGTGTAAAGATTTGGACAATTTCTTGTTCATTGTGATACGTTAAAAATATGTTGGCCAATGAAATTTAGCTCACATAAAAAGTTTAGGTAGTGTCTCAACAACCAGCATATCCAGTTTTATGTGTCGAAGGACAAAAAGTACCGTATCCCGTATTCAGTTTTCTGCCAGATAGAAAACTGAGTTGGAGAACATCTCACTCCTTTTAACATGGTCGAGTGGCAAGTGACTTGACAATCCTCAGTTCGAGTGACTCCTTTGCTGTGTTTGGTTTTTCTTTTGATGTACTTACACAAGATTGTAAGTAAAAATTTTTGGACCCCTTGTGATGTACATTTCGAAAAGCAGACAAGTGTTTTTGAACTTGGGTTAGGTTTAGCATTTAGGATTAGGGTTTTGTGTTAGTGTTTAAGGTAAGGGTGTAGGGCTACCGTTTAGGGTTAGGGTTCAGTGTTAGTGTCAAAGGTTAGGGTTTATTAGCGTTTAGTGTTGATGGTTAGGGTTTGCGGTTAAGGTAAATGGTTAGGGTTTCGGGTAGGCTATAAGGTAAAAAATGTATGGCCACCTTAATCCTTTATCTGAGACGCAACTGGCATGTATGTATTGCAGTGATCAGCAGATTCACTGTATAGGTTTTTTAGTTTTTCTAATGCGTAAACCGCATACAGTCGTTTAGACACTGCCAAAATTTAGACAAGGAAGTGACTACGGATACGCCTGGCCTGACGCAATTCAAATAAAACGGTCAGTTTGTCATTCATACGAGGTGGGTCTCATGGTGCAGTGGTTAGGCGTTACGGCTGCTATACCAATGGACTAGTTTTCGGTTTGACTCTCACCTTGCCGACTTTACTTTTTTGTTTACTTTTTTCAGGCTTACATGTTTTACGGGTTAGCATTAGGTTAGGGTTAGGTTAGCGTTAGCTTAGTGTTAAGGATAGGTTGGCATTAGGTTAGGGTTAGGTTACTTTAGCTTAGGATTAGCTTTGCATGAGGTTAAATTAAGGTTAGGGTTAGAGCTACGGTTAGGGTTAGGTTTAGGGTTTATCTTTTACGTTTACTTCGTTTCTACCAAGCCTACTGCATTCTTGTCACGTGTTACTATTATATCACAGGTGGCGTATGAATAAGTTTACAAATTTCAAGATCCACAGGTGTATCTATAACCACTGCCTTTAAGATAATTCACTTAGGAGTTTAAGCAGGAGTTGGAGTCCAAAACCTTAAAAAGTTTCGGAGTCAAAAATTTCAGACTCCGTACACCTCTGCCATGTTGACAGTAGTGAGATGTTCTCCAACTCAGTTTTCTATCTGGCAGAAAACTGGATGCGGGATACGGTACTTTTTGTCCTTTGAAACAGAAAACTGGAAATGCTGGTTGTTGAGACACTACCTAAACTTTTTATGTGAGCTAAATTTCATTGGCCAACAGATTTTTAACGTATCACAATGAACAAGAATTTGTCCAAATCTTTACACACGCGAAACTCGCCAGCCTAACCTTGCTTACATCCAAGTTGTATTAAAATTTTAAGACTTCCTATTAAGTAGTTTTGCACATTTGAAGGTCATGTTATAACATGCTTTGTAAAAAACAATCTGCAATAATAAAAATCAGTGATAAACAAACTAACCTCTTATTAAAAAACTGACTCCGGCTCCACTTCGGCTCCGGACCTTCCTCAAAAAAATCAACTCCGGTTCCACTCCTATTTAGACTGCGGCCGGAGTCTACTCCGACACTCCGGCTCCTTTACACCAGAGGTGGCCGGAGTTACTTTTTCAGACTCCGCCTCTGCTCCTGTTCCAAAATTTTTGAATCTGGGTCCAGTTGTTCTTCAAATTTGAGAATCCGACTCTTGTTCAGATTCCGGCTACAATCATCGATCCAACCGTAATTTACCCATGTTTTTACCTAAGAAAGACCGCACGGACTCCTGCTACTGCCCAAATGGAAAGGTGACTCCGGATCCGGGCCCTGTTTTCACAAAATTTTGACTCCGAGTCAAAATTTTAGGAAAAACTGGACCCGGATCTGGATTCACTGTTCAATTTCAGAAGTAGCAGGAGTCTGTGTGGTCATTTCTGAAGTAAAAACATTTTTTTGTATGAATGATCATCTGACATTACAATTGCTGCAAAAAATCAATGTGATAGTAAAACTGCTGCCTGAGTGAATATCACGTAAACCAACAGAGTTGTCGAGTAATTGTTGGCTTTAGTCTTCTTATTTTAGTTATGCATAACTTTTTTGTGTAACACGAATGCTTCGAAGGGATCGTTAATTATGGGTATATTGAGAAGCGCAGCTATGAAGAAGATTTTGACAGTGATAGTAGTTCTGGTAGCGTGCAAAGTAATGCTGAAATATGAAATGTTCGTAACAGTGAGGTCGTCTTTATTCCCACTGTTCTTTCCGTTTATTTTTTAACAGTTGAAAGTTGATGTAAAGCATGGGTAAAAACCTTAGCAAGATTTTTTCGGGGGGAGCCACGGCCTCTTCAGCCTCATTCTTGCTACGCTACAGCAGGAGCTTTAATGACTCTGTGTCAAAAATTTATTTCTTATCAGCGAGTTCAATCGAAAAGAGCCGTGTTGCAATAAGTAATGTTAATTGATTCTTATTCATGTTCCTGCCCGGTGCTGGTGGTGGATCACCTCAAAGAAGAAAATGCTCAACTCAAGAAAAGAAACAGGGATTTCGAAGAAAAAAATGCCAAACTGAATTCTCAACTGAATGAACTGGAACAGCATGGCTGAAGACAATACTTCGAAATACATGGTATACCAATGCCAGACAATGAAGCCAATGCTGAAGTCGAAGACAAGGTGCTGCCAGTTCGCAAAAAAATTGACACAACTATTAGCAAAGATGCCATTGATGTCGTACACAGACTCAGAGGAAAACCTAAAACTGATCAAAACAAAAAGTGTCCTTGTATTATTGTCAGATTCATAGGTAGAAAAAACAGGAACAACATATACAGCACAAGAAAAAAACTGAAATCTGCTGAATTCGATGACCCTCGTATTGATAGAGTTTTTATCAATGAAAATCTTACCAGCCGTAAAAAACACTTACTTGCTCAAGCCAATCAAAAAAGAAAAGATTTACGTTGGAAATATCTGTGGACTAACAATGGGAGGATCCATCTAAGAAAAAATGAAAATGATGCAGTCACTACAATCCAAACAGAAGACGACCTGCATCGTATCAAGTAATATGTTTTATGATTCAGGCTTCATGAGACTATCCTGTAGTGGTGAGTTACTATTATGTTTGCTCTTGGCATTCCCACTGTTTACCAATGCTAGTCTTATGACATCATGTACTTTACCATCTCACCCAAATGGCTGTAAGTGATCAATGTGCTGTTTGCAATTTGCACACTGGCTGCAAAATGATCTGCACAATTTGCAAAAACTGGACTCACTCTAGAATCTAGAAATCTAGAGATCTAGAGTCCAGATGTTGTTATGTGACTTATGACAACTTTGCTATGTGCTTACCTTGTAATCATAACTGTTTTCCTTTTAGTGAAATTTCCAATATTGAGTTGTTGTATCTGTTTCCTTCAACTACAAATATCACTCCTATAACATTTAATGAAATTTCATTTTCACTTGCTGAACCTCATGTACGTAACAACTATCTAACACCCTCTGAAATTAACTCTGCCAATAGCATGTTTTGTAATAAGCTTTCTTACTTCCATTTCAATGTATGCAGTTCAGCCAAAAATAAGCATAAAATTGACACTTTCTTTTCAATGTGTAACGTCTCACCTGATTTTATAGCAATATCAGAAACCAAATTGAAATCAAAGTGTTCTACAAATATACAAATTCCTAACTACAACTTTGTTCATGTTGATTCCTTAACCAATGCTGGAGGTGTTGGCCTGTATGTAAACAAAAAACTGTAGTATACTGTTAGACAAGACTTGGAATTACCTATAGATGGATGTGAAAGTCTTTTCATTGAAGTGAAGTCAAACAATGTTAGTGGCAAAAAATGTATTGTTGGAGTGATCTACAGACACCCTTCTCCTAACTCACAAGCTTTTCAGCTTGCATTCACTAATCTACTTGAAATTATGCACTCTGAAAAGAGTAATTACGTAATTGGAGGCGATATAAATTTAAATTTTTTGAAGTACCAAATTGACACACACATTACTGATTATGTTAACAGTATTCTGAGTCTCGGCTGCATATCTCTTATAAACAAACCCACCAGATTTTCTTCAACCCATCAACCCTCCCTACTTGATCATATATACACAAATATAATAGATGACAACACCACCACTGGAATTGCACTCTATGACATCTCTGACCATCTTCCCATTTTTGCAAACTTTAATTTCCATCCCAAATGTGCCAAGAAATACAGAACAAAAATTCGCTGTTTAAAAAATTTTGACTTGCCATCTTTTCTGGAAGATCTTAACACTGCTCTTTTTGATCTTGACTTTCATAACCAAATCCACAGTGATATCAACATCACTTGTAACAATTTTATTCTTATGTTTAACAACATTCTTGACCAACATGCTCCCCTTAGGTTTGTTTCCAGAAAAGAAACTCGTTCCTTCCACAAACCTTGGTTGACCAAAGGTTTGCTAACATCTATCTCTAAAAAGAATGGCTTGTATAAAAAAATGTTATCAACAAACAACCCATCAATTTCAGCCAAGTACAAATTTTACAGAAAAAAAATAACTCACCTCAAAGATTCCCTAAAAGAAAACTACTATAGATCAAGATTTGAAAACTGTAGAAATGATGTCAAAAAAACCTGGAAAGTCATTAATGAAATTATTTCGACAAAAACAAAAAAAAGCAAAATAGGTGCAGAAACCTACAAAACTGACCTTACTAATTAAAACCATTGTGAAGAAATAAATAAACATTTTTCCAAAATTGGCAAAAGTATATCCTCCAAAATTGACCCTCCCCATGCAACTTTCAATGACTTTCTTATCGAGTCTTTCCCCAATTTGTGTACATTCCCACCAACCAGTGCTGATGAAATCAGGCAAATAATTGCATCACTAAAATGCAAAACAACATCTAACTCCTATGACATGCCAGCAAAGTTTTTAAAAGTTTCTTCCAGTAGTTTATCCTCATGCTTATCTGAATTTTTTAATAAATGTATGGCAAAAGGTGAATTTCCCAATCTTCTAAAAATTGCACAAATTACACCCGTTCCTAAAATAACTTCTCCTAAATCCCGTAATATTATAGGCCAATATCCATACATCCAACTCTCTCCAAAGTTTTTGAAAAAGTAATTTACAGCAGATTGTACTCTTTTGTCACCAGTAATTGTATACTGAGCCCACAACAATATGGCTTCCGTACCAATCACTCTACTGAATTAGCAATTGCTGCCATCTATGATGACATGATTTGTAATAAAGATAACAAATTAATAACC
>Ga0210059_1012475_pt1 | contig 12833 bp, 6 predicted proteins | sample Ectturendosymbi2_FD_188042 | JGI IMG/M metagenome (GOLD analysis project Ga0210059, IMG submission 188042) | Ecteinascidia turbinata endosymbiont from Florida, USA - Sample 2 (SPAdes) (version 2) | ecosystem: Host-associated > Tunicates > Ascidians > Unclassified | place: Key West, Florida...
CGCTGTATTTATTCGATTGTAAGCCGCCGCTTACAATCAAGGACAATCGAGGGCGACTTATATTTTTTCTTGAGCTTGTCGAAAGGTCTAGATCAGGGGCTCAAAGACTCGGGCCGCATGTGGCCCGCGAGGGCATTTTGTGCGGGCCGCAATGCTTTTTGGGAATTTTCAGATAATTAGAGTTTAAGTCATTCAGGTTATTTCCCGGTATTTAAAAGTGCTCGGCTAGGGAGTGAACAAATTCCTTTGAAACGAACGTTGAGACGGCTAGAAATGATTTGCCTTGAACTTATATGATACCTTGCTCAGGAAATAAGATGTAAAAGCTGTTTCTAGTAATGTTCAGGTACCACCATTGCTGCGTCAGCGTCATAATACCAACCTACTAGAAATTCTAACCGGAACGCCGTGCCGGCAATAATTCTTTTACCGGAACGGCGTTCCGGGCCGTTCCGGCTTACTTTCACCTCTGCCTAACATCTGAACAGATTTGTGAAAATTTCAGGGGAGGGCACTGCTCAGTTGCCCCCACCCCTGGTTGCGGGCCTGGTCAGGAACATTGGTCACAATCACAGTCTCACACAAGTAATGGATTTTTCAAATTTGTGGAAGCATTGCTGCAGACTGGCTCAAGCTTCTCTGCGCACAGTGTAAAAATATGTGGCTTACCGCTATCAGCAGGAACTGTCTCGCAGCATTACCCGCCAAGATATTTGCGTTCAACAGTCACACACACAAAACGCCTACTATCGCAGCAGGAAGTGAACATTTGAAGATTTGTTGCCATGTTATTGTTACACAACAAAGAACAACAGCAGAACAATCCGCTCGCATAGGTTCGGCAACCTGCCTCTGCAGGCAAAGGAGCGGACATAAGTGAACTGCAAGCAGTACCGGTTTTACCTATATAGGCTGTGGTGTCCGTTCAAAAAAGACCTGTTCATAACAGACCAATCATAACAGACCATTCAAAACAGACCACGTTCATAACAGACCTCTTCATACCAGACCTCTTCATATCAGACCTCTTCATAACAGACCTCTTCATAACAGACCACGTTCATAACAGACCTCTTCATATCAGACCTCTTCATAAGAGACCTCTTCATAGCAGACCACATTCATAACAGACCAATTCATAACGGACCACGTTCATAAGAGACCACATTCATAACAGACCCCTTCATAACAGACCCGTTTATAACAGACCACGTCCATAATACAATATATTCATAACAAACCCGTTATTAAGGTTCTCTGTTATGAACGGGTCTGTTATGAACGTGGTATGTTATGAATGGGTCTGTTATAAACGGGTCTGTAATGAACGTGGTCTGTTTTGAACGTGGTCTGTTATGAACTGGTCTGTTATGAACGAACATGGTCTGTTATGAACAGGTATGTTATGATCAGGTCTGTTATGAACGTGGTCTGTTTTGAATGGTCTGTTATGAACAGATCTGTTTTGAAAGGGAATCAAATGTAAAAACCGGGGCCCTACCTAGCTTGTATTTTGGTATTTACTATTCTTTTGATTTCAGTAGATTGTTGTTTTTTTGCGTTTTTCGGAGTGTTTTCCGGTGATTTCGGGTTTTTGTATAGCCATTCAATAGCCTACCGTATTTGCTATTGTTTCTCAACTATTTTCTGAACGTTAGCCAGTGCTCCCATCACTTAAGTTTCCCCATGGCTCAAACCTCTCGTTACGTCACTGCACCTGATCAAAGCAAGGTTGTACTGCAGATAAGAGCTATGTGTAGGGCTAGCAGCAGTATCCTACAATAAAAGCATAGTTGTTTCTTAGGTGTCTGAGCAATGCAGTAGTTTTGTGAGCGTTTGTATCGCATGAAGCTCGATTGGTATCTTTAGATGTGATTGTTTTCCATTTGAATTTTCTTCAGTAAAGTCATTCAGAAATGGGATTGCTGTTGAGTACTTGCCCAAGTTTGTACTGCTCCCATGCTAAGCAAATCAGAGATCTTGATGCGCGTGAATAGCAAGCAAAAGCCACTTTACTAACTGGCAACTGCAGAACTCTTCCCCAACGAGACAGGGAAACAGCAAAAAAATGACAAAAGCGCGTTTGGGTCTGATGCCTTAGGTTAGTGGTTCGGAGTTTATGCAACCACGCGAAGCCTTATTTCTTAGCTTGATAGTCACTAACTGTTCAGGCGAAAGGTCGTTTTCAAAATTCAAGGGATTTAAAAATGAATTAAAGGGTCACAATGTTCCAGGAGAGGTTGTCCACACTAAGCATTCGGTACATTAAAAGTGACAAACTTATGCAAACAAATTGTAATGAATTCTTAGATAATGTTGTTATGAAGAAGGCAGGACAAAACCTTTTTAACTGTTTACTGTGTTATGTTCAGCCTTACTTGATTCGATGATTGTACCTTTTTATTTCTTTATACGTATTTCAATAATGACAGCATAAGCGAAATTTAAACCAGTCCAATCGCCACGGTGGTCATTAGTGAGCTCAGCCCTTCCAAATTAAAATGTGAAACACTTTAAATCAATAAAGATTTCATCAAATTTTCAGAATGTCAAGTCCCCTTGCGCAAATTTAGACCCCGTATTGAAGACTTTCTGGCGACGGTTCTGGTTTTTAAACTTCACATCTTTTCACACGACAGTTCAGTTGCGTTCGATTCTTACCAGTCTGAAAAAGTAAGAAACACGCGAATCGTGAACCTAACAGTTACAACCATTTGGGTGCGTTTTACGTGACGTGTTTTGGTCGTGTGTGTGTGATTTTCACAGCCATGGTAAAGGTAAGCGAGTTGCAAAGTGGTCCTCACGTTGTGCTTTAAAGTCTTTATGCTGCCACACATACTATAGGTGTAGTGTGTTTGTTTTTTTCTTTGAACACAGATAAGAAAAAACAGATGTGATTCTTAGAAAAAACGTAACCATGTGTTTTGTCAATTATTTCAATTGTGGCGATTTTGGTTGGTTTGCCTGTGGCAGTTAATAATCCTGTTCCCGCCAGTCAAGTAAGATTTCAACAATTCTGTGCAATTTAACGCTTTTGCGTTGAAGGCAGCAACAAACGCAGTGATCGTGGGCACTCCAGTAATGATTTAGAATTTTTACTGGCCGTACTTTCAAAGCGTCATTTTCGGATTTTCGCAAATTGGTTAACGCTTTCCATTTTTTACTTCACAACAATGGGAGAGGGAGCATCACAAGTGGATTAGCCTAGGGCCTCGCATAAGTTAAATCCGGCCCTGACTGCAAGGTCACCATTGCATGACACACAACAGTGAACCCGGGTAAGGTTCTTGTGCAGTGTGAGTGTCATACCGGCAAATAAACTGTCATTGCAAGCAACAGATCAATTAATTGGAATTGAGCTGCTGACGTCAGGTTTTCTAGAAAATTTTGTTTCTTAGTCCCAATGTCCAGGGGGAGAGAATGCTCGTTTCCCCCCCTGCGGACGCCCATGGTGAGGAAATAAGGAGGTAGAGCTATATGTTTTAACAGCGAAGCACCAATATTACGAAGTTTTGGAATTACTGCTAATTACTCACAAACATGGAATTGCGGGATGGTGATATGTGGACGGACTTTCTCCTTAACGCTGCAAAATTGGTAAATCAGGTGAATTAGGTAAGTGTTTGTGAATTTGTAGGGCCATGCGTTCTTCAGGGCAAAAAGAACAAAATCAGGGCAGGCAGGGTAGCGGCAGTTGGGATATTAAACGTGGAATTTTGAATTTACCGGAGGCGTTCATTTGAAAACGGTTAGGCGCAGACGTTTTTGTTAATTACGCAGTCCGGAAAAATGAGGGGCCTATTTTGCTCTTCATTTCATTTGTAAGGAAAATTCACAAAAACTTTCAGATTTTCTGTCAAATGTCGCAAGCGATGCACATCTGCATCGCAAAAAAACATTATTGACAATCGGTATCAGAATTCGAAGCAATTACAAGTAAATTTTACAGGGCAGTTGGCAGGGGCGTAACGAAGTTAGATGGCGCCCGGGGCAAGAAGCAAGTTTGGCGCCCCTATGTTCGAACCTGAGGTCTTTCAGAAGCAAATGTACTGTATTGAAGAGAGTACTTGTGACATTGTTGGAACTTTTGGCCCCCCCTCGCAGTGATTTGGCGTCCCCATCTTGATTCGGCGCCCGGTGAATTGTTCCCACCCTCGTTACGGCCCTGGCAGTTGGTTTCCTCCACCCCTGAAGAAAGGCTTACGATTGGTGATGGGATTCGACCGGTTCGCACCGGCTGGCAAGAACCTGTTCTTGGAATTTCTTTAATCCCGAAAACCGGTTGTTAGCTTAAGTCAGGGGTTCTCAATTTTTCTTGATAGTGAAAAACAAGACTAAAAGTTGGGAAAATAACTAAAATCAATAATTTCCCTTGCTAGACTGGTTCCGGTTGGCAACGCAAAGACCAACCTTTGCGCTTTTATCGGGCCAACCAGCATGATTTACCTCTGCAGACTGTGATAATGAGAAAACCCATTGTTAGTGAGTCCTGGAGCGAGAGAACCTGTTTTTAAAAAAATTGAATCCCACCACTGCTTACGATACGTCTATGTTCATATAGGTACCTTGCAATAGTGGGGGTCGTAGGTAGCAAGATCATGAGCGCGAGTTTCACACATTTCTCTGGTGCCAAATTTTCAAAGGTATAACTTTCTCCTTTGTTTTCACGACCAGTTACAATATAAGGAAAAGCACCGTCTATCTTCAAGGTTCTGATCATACAGTTTCGAATTCCGTTTCTTAACTTTATAGACGTTGTCGCACAGAGTTATAAGTTCTGTCTACTGCAGAATATGCATTGAAATTTTCATTTCTTCCTTAACACAATAAACGGAAGTTTTCAATTATAAATTACCCAAGTTTTGCCAGTATGTTGTGAATTTCGTTTTAATGTCTTAAGATTAGTTTTTGTAACTAATTGTTCTCATTTGCAATCTGCCGAGGCGGAAAAATTGTTAAAATGGTTTTACTGAATGTTGAAACGTTTTTACTGAAAAAACATATTTTAGACGGTGATTATTGAGCCGTTGAGCAAAATTGTCATGAACACTTAAAGTCAATCATTTATCATCCGAGTTTACAACTCTCGCCCCACCCCAAATATTTTCTGGCTACGCGCCTGATTATAGCCATGTAGGAACTGCCGATTATGTACTAAGATTATCTTCATCAAACACAAACAGTGTTGCTATGCACTGAAGATGATAACAGTTGTTATCGAAACGTTTGCAAGATGTCAGTTGTATCGTTTGCTTTGGCCGTGGTATTTATTATAAGGCTATTTAGCACTTCCGCTTTTCGTGTACACAAACAGTGTCTTCAATATCTTCTCTCAGTAACTTAACAAAGCACTAAATCATACAATTAAAATTATAGAATGTGTCACGTTTCAAATAGAAAAAAATGCTTGGATGTGGAGAAGAAATATTGGGCAAAAAAATTCAATCCTTTTTTGGCAAAGAAAGCCAAATCCCTTATGCACGCTTCAGAGGTTAAAGAACAAAACGTACAGTAAACAATTCTCAAAAACTAAAAATGATAAAGTACCAACCGTCAATCCGGACCTTGGCTAGTCCTATCATCGCCAATGTTGTACACAAAAAGAAAATTGCAATGATGATGTAAGCCCATCCGACAGGACTAAACTGCAAAAACAGCTACCAACTTGCAAACATAGAATAACATTTTACAGGTTGTCATACTACAACTCGTGCTTATTAAAAATACCCTTGAATTTTTTTGTACAAGAATGTAAGTTGTCACCGAACTGTTTATATTTATTCTTAGAATTTCGCATCTTTTTAAAGTTAGTTGCGTTTATTAGTCCGAGTAGAAATAATAGATATTCTTCAGCCATTTAAAGCCGACGTTACAAGGGTCCTGAGACCTTATAAAATGAATTGTAAAAAGTCGAAACTCTGAAGGACAGCGTCATACCGTAATTCTAAAACGACAGCATTCTATAGTGTAATTTTGTTTTCATCAGTCATATCATAAGTTAAAATTCAGGCTTGTTGTGAACGAGGGAAAGCGTTTCCAGACATATTTCTATCTGCAATTTGTGCCCCACACTTCATGTCTCGAATGCTGATGCACACGGTTGCAGTTATGAAATCAAAACCTTCGTGTGATATTTTGTCCCCCTACAATAACATTCTGGCAACAGGCTTGCTAAAATGATAATGCAGATATTATAATATCTAAATATATTATTATAGTATTAATAATATATTCGCAGTTGCCTCTTCAGATGCCGCAATAAACGCAGCTTTATCAGAGGAAGAATTCAACAGTGTTCGTTCTAAGGAATCATTGAGAAAACTTGATTTTGTTGGACATCCAGGATCAGCATTCACTTCACCATAGGCTTGCACAAGAAAGGTCTTCGCTGTAAAAGAAGGAACGATACAATTATTGTCTCCGCTGCTTGGCATGAACACAAATTGGATTTTCGTGTTTGTCTAACGTTTACAACAACCTTTACAGAAAATGGTTTGCCCAACGTAGATGTAAACCTTGGCTGAAAACAAACAAGTTTATCACAAATTACCTACAAACGGAGCTAGAAAGCCACCGATTCCAATAGTAAAGTGGTATATGTAAATCAATGGCCGCGATGACAAAGGGCCCCAAAGTCTAAGAATGGTTGCTTGCAAACCTGAAAATAAAGCAACAAATTTGCGTCAGAGGTTTTCTAAAATAGATTGCGGGTACATTTTGAACCTTTATATACAGGGGTAACTGTGTATGAAGCAATAATGGTGGGCTCGACAAAATCGTCAAGATTATTATGGTCGTTAGGAGATCAGTAAGACCATTGAAATTGCTAAAATATAATTTAAATTATTAAAATTGTAACGCAATTTAAATGTCATTAAGGGTCAATCCTTTGCACAACTAAATATCACGTGATACAAACCTCAAGCAGCCATTTGATCAAACATCCCAACTGGTATGCAACAGGTGCTTTACAATAAAATTACTGCAATCAAGTAACGAGGCTGCAAAAGCATTTCAACGTTAGGTCTTGTTGCGCGCTAGTTGCTGTAAACATAACAGGAGCTTTTCCTAGCCGCATAGTACTTTGAAAATACGCGTGGATACCACGATTTACAAGCTTCAACTTACAACTAAATGTTTTTTTCTTTTTTGGAGATTTGTTTCGTTTCTTATAGCTGTCTGATGGTTTTAACACGAATCTTCGACTCAACCACGAGGACATACAGAGCATTAGAAAATCTGACTCCAAGTTAGTTGCTCTGCATAAACGCCATGTCAACACAGTCACCAACAAATAACCTGAGTACCGCGATACTAGGGCAAATTGGCAGGATTACACGAGACAAAAAATAACTCGATTGAAAATCTGTAAGAAACTTTAAGAGTGAATTTATATACCATGTGCTCAGCAACCAAATGGCAAAATATAGTAGGCACCAGGCTTGATACAAACATGATCACTGTTCATGGTACTTTTTCCGTTATTTGCAGTAATGCGGTGCCATCTAAATTCCACTAATATTCAAATGATATTAGTGTAACACATGATAGTTATTAGAGCAACGGATATGTCTGTGTTGAAGTTATGCCTGATCTGACGTTACTGTTAGTGTTGTTATAATACCAATACCAGGCTATGTGAAGAACAAACGGTAGAAAGGTAACGTGAAAAAGAGAGAAACAGGAACAAATGCAAAGCATATTTTTGAAAGAAAACAAATGCGCACCGCGCGAATAATTGCCCTTGAATTTACTTCATCCTAGCTTCGTTAAAGCTCTTCTGGTCGCGTGCCCCACACATAATGTTCGTGAGAGTATACTCTCACTACACATCATAATGTGTAGTTTGCTGGCAGAAATTAGGTTTGTGTAATAATACTGGAAAACGCCTGAATAAACTTATTACAGTGAAATATTGTTTTAACTTTGTAAGCACGCAAATAATGTTATTTTCAGAATATGAATAACAAATACCGTTTAAGAAAATAACAAATTAAAAAATTAATGCTGTACAAGCTGCGTTCACAGTAAGTTTGATCCCTACAGCCAATGCCCTTGCCTATAGCCCATAGCCCTGCTTGACACTGATCTGTGTCACAATTCACAAATGTGTTTGGCGCATTTAGCGAAATGATAGAGACGTGCTGGTTAACCAACTCGCACTCATGTTTCCGAAGTTTTCACAAGCAAAAACAGGTTGCTAAATATCATTTGCGATTTAGTTCGTGATCTGTCTGGAAACCTTGGTTCGCTGTGGATCGAAAGACAACGTCGTACTTAAAAGTAGTCAAATCGTTTTTTGTGATGCGGTCATAATCCTAACGTGGATAATTGAGCCTCATCGTTGAAGTAACTATAGGGCTGTTAAAATAAACTAAGACGCTTGTTTCATGAATGCCTTTGTTGACATTATTTCGTTTAACCCTTGTGGTGAATGTATGATTACATTGTCCTTGCCACGTAGTGGCGCCTGCAATCTTGCAATCCTTAATTGTGCTCCTGTGTTCGTCCCGCGGCTGTTGCGTTGTGCTTGCGGTCTCGTAATGCAATACTGCAAAGTGTTCTTTTAGTGCAGCTTGCCCGTCCTGCGAAGCATACGATCAGTTACGCTGTTATGTTTGTTTCGGAGTTGTCATTGCTCGCTTGTTCAGCTCCATGATTGAGTGGTGTGTTTAGTGAATTAAAGCCTGGTTTTCCGCTGATAGTGTTTAGTCGGATTCGCAGGCGAGTGCACGACAACCCTCCTTTCTAAAGTTACCGAATTACGTTCCAGGGATGACGTCTATTTCGAACACTGTCTATGAAAAGAAATCCTTTCTCAGCAAAGAATCAGACACTTTAAGATCTTACAGAGTATATATTTCGCCTACGATGTAGGCATCATTAGCTCTTATTCAAATACACTGCATTTTGTGCGCAGTTCTATTTCGAACATGTTTCTTAACTTGAGTAACACAAAATCGTTGAACATTTGTTCATACCAATCTCCGGCATTTTCTTGATCCAAATAGTTCTTGCGTTTGTATGCAATTTTATTATATCCTGCAACGATTTTAACATATTTTGTTGCCTTCTGCGGCTATGTCGCGTTATTCATTAAAATTTGCTTTTTACTATGTTGATGTAATATGTGTGTGTTTTATTTATTTTATTTTAATCTTGGTACCAGACACGAAGTCCATAGCATAAGCACACACTGTCTGCACAAAGCATATTGGCACTGGTGTAGGAGGCGGGGGTGCAAGCGAACCCCCAAAAAAATTGATTTGGTGAAAATCCGGACAAAATCCCTTAAAATCCGGGCAATATCCGTGGAAATCTGGGCAAAATCTCTGAAAACTTTCACAAAATCCCTAAAAGTCTGAGCAAACCCCTGAAAATATGAGCAAAATGGCGCCCAATGGCGCCCGAAATAACAAAATAACATGAAGAGTTTTTTATTTTGGAGGTCACTTTTTTATGGAGTTTTTCGGGCAGATTTGGGAGAATTCGGGCAAAAATCCTTCTCACACCCAAACATTTGCTTGCTCCTACACCTATGCATATTGATAATAACAGACACGAACGTTTTGTAACGGCGTTGGGGTTAGGACTAGGAGCACAGCATTACAGACACAGTTGTTTTTGACTTGACAATATTTTACGACAATATTTTACTTCGTTACGCGACAAAAGGGATTTATTCAGGCTTCGGCCTGCTGCCAGTTGTCGTTAAATAAATACGTATTCGTTAAATAAATACGTATAATAATAACGACGACGTTGGTGAGAAAGTGCAAGACACGTCATAGTCTTCGTGAGCCATAGCCGCCAGATGAAACCCAGGTACTACGTACTTGCTCAGCCCGATTTCATGCCGAGCCATGTTACAACACAAGAAATTAGTTTGAAATGAATACAGATGAGACACAAAACACAAAAATATGTTATGAAAGCTTTGAATATTGCACTGTATTTTGCTTTTTTCGTGATCTGGCGAATGTCCGAACTACTTTCCTTGCGGTCACCGATGAGGTAATCCTTGGGACACCCTTCTGTGTTTCGCAGTGAAGAGCAAAGAAGCGTCATCGACATTTGTGCTTAAAAAATCAGCAAAATGTCGTTCGCTACATACTCCCCATCTAGTCCATCCGTGATTGAGGGCATTGAAAAACAATGTGCAAAACTAGTAAAAGTCTGTTGTTGAAAATTTTGGTGGAGGGTCTCAGAAGCACAACGCAACAGATGGAAATTTGTCATATACGAGTATAATGATAGGCATGGGCGCAATTTGGTGGGGGACACGTCCTACGTGTCACTTTTTTACACGGGGGGGACATAATATGCCATGTCCCCCAACCTTTTTCTCTTAGGGTTTGTATTTGGAGAAGTTTCAAAAGTAAATGCGACGTTTGTCACGTTTTGTGTGATGAGTTTTTCATGTTAGATGTTACACGTAGCCATGTTGATGTTCAAACAGAGTTTGGTGTGGTATTACTGATTCTGATATTTTTACAAATTTTTAATTCAAAAATGATTTTTAGCATTTTGCAAGTTTCTAGAGACCGCAAAAGATTGTTAACTGCCTATGTCCGACATTTATCCAGCGTGATTTACTTAAGAAAGGTCACTGTCTTGAAACAGTAAAGTTTAACGGCTGCACACGTGAGAGACCACAGTACAGCCGTTATTTGTTTCGTGCAACAACGTTGGCTGACTGGCTTTACTGTAACGTTGGTTGTCACGTATTCAGAAACAGACAGCGTAAAATTCAAAGATGCAAGTGTATAATGTTGGAAAGTTGTATTTTCAGGCAAACCTCTGCGAAGTTTTTGCCGAAGACAAACAGCAGCACTATTGTGGAGACTTAGTTTTGGAATGGGCAGTTTAGCAAAAGACTGTCTTCAACCACCAGTAAACAGGATTTCCATCAAAGTTTTAGACAAGTATTGACCTGGCTATATATTGTCCTATACCTAAAACTCAATGACTTGACTAGGAAGTAAAGATAGTTTGTACATTTAGCCTTATTTCTTGTATGTCACGACAAGAGTGACCAGCAAATTTAAAAGATGTCTATACCCGCAATGCAGCAATGTTATCATCCAAGTGCGAAAAATTTGCTTTACAGGTAGCCTACCCATGGGTGGCGGAACTAATTTCAAAGTTGGGGCCACAAGTGCACGTCAAAAAAACGAGAAAATTTTTGCGATTTGAATTGGCAACTGTAACATCACAAGCACTGACCTATGATGTCATTAAATTTTGTCAGCAAAAACTTTTATTCAAATATTGATAAGCCCTCAACGACCCCTATTTACACAACACCCTATCTATCATGCACTACACTGACTTGAGCACATAAATGTAGCTAGTTGTTCTTAGTCTTACACAAAAACAATTTACTCTAACAATGGACCCAATACGAATTGTGTTACTCAAACTCATTTAGGCAAAATTCGAAATTCAAAAGTGGGAGGGCCGTGCCCTCCCAGAAAAAGTGAGGGAGCCTAAACCCATGCAGCCCCCCTGGTTCCGCCACCTATGAGCCTACGTAACACCAGTTTCGCTCGACAGTCTTTTCTTGTTGCTTCAGGTGAAACGTGGTACTATTTGTCAATTCACCGTTGTTCATTTTGATTTCTGTTTAATTTCAAATAGATTTTCGTGTCGTTGTGCATGTATACCTCTAGAATAAAACTTTTGACGTTAATTTCGCCTATTAAAATTTGATGTTAAACCTGAAAAATTGATTGTGAAAAGCCTGAGCTCAGTGGCATAACTGACAGAAGTCACAAGGCAACGGTCACCAGCAGACCCGTTGCCAGCTTTGGACACCAGGGGGGGCGAAGAATTTTCTGAGGGAGGCCCAAATTTTACATCGATAGCATGTATGAAAACAATGGTTATGCATATAATATGTCCAAGACATTTTTTCAGGGGAGGAAAAAGTTTTGCCAGGGGGCGAAACCCTCCCCTTAGTTACGGACCTGGTCACCAGATGATTAGGTATGCAGACATCACATTGTAGACTAGGCATGTGGGTATGGATTCAGAAAGACTTCTGGTTCGTTTTCTTTTGGATACCTTGAAATCTTCTCTAGTTGGCTTGGATAATTTTGCTTGGGAGTTTGATTGATGTTGGGAAAGGCTATTAGACAAACGATGTTTGGACAACCGAAAGGGTACCCAACAGCATGCAGGAGCTGACAAGGGGTGATTGAAAGGACACATCCTCCACCCATCAGCAGTAAAAATAAATTGTAAATTATTTTGTGAAGTAGCCTACGCTAATTTTGGCCAAACATTTTTTGCTACTGCAAGAGGATATCAATGGAGATTTGGCTGGGGGTGGGTGGATGCATGATGCCCAGTAGCTAAAGATCTGTAGCATTTTTAGAGCATAAATGTGCAAGAAAAATGTTTAGCTACCGTACCTTGCAATTTGTTGTCTTTTCATCTTTAAGCAATTTAAACAAGACATCAAATAGCGCTGTAACCATTACATCTTATAAAATGCATGAAAATCGATGTGTTCTACTTAAGAGTGATGTGCACGTGCGACCAATGCGATTCACCGTTTAGTGCACTCCAACTGACAACTCTGATCCCAATTGATGTGTTCGTGACACAAAAAAAACGGTCATCACCAAAAATCGAATAACTTCCACAATTTTATTTAGATTGACACAAAACTTCAGCTTCATTAGGTTAAGCCTGTGTAGCAGACATCTCCAAAGTTTCAAGTCTGTACTACAAAAACTCTTTGTTTCACTGGCACTCAAAAAATGTGCTCCAAATGAGCTCCCCGGCGCTGCAGGCACATTTGGATCCGGCGGGCAAAGTTCTCGATG
>Ga0210059_1012476_pt1 | contig 12831 bp, 8 predicted proteins | sample Ectturendosymbi2_FD_188042 | JGI IMG/M metagenome (GOLD analysis project Ga0210059, IMG submission 188042) | Ecteinascidia turbinata endosymbiont from Florida, USA - Sample 2 (SPAdes) (version 2) | ecosystem: Host-associated > Tunicates > Ascidians > Unclassified | place: Key West, Florida...
GGTCCCGCGTGAAATTTAGTCGGACCTCGGTCATGGTGTTGCAAAATTAATTTCAAAACTAAGAAACAGTCGCAGAAATGGGAAAATTGATCTTTCGTGCATTTCACTGTGAGATGGAACTGGAATATATTACTTTCAGCAGATTGTTGCTTGTCCCAGTAGCACAAGATTTGTGAAAGCATTAAGAATTGGTTTCAGTTAATTTATTCGAAGTAATCTTGGCTGCAGTATTGCCTTCTGCTGCCTTGTTTACAGTTTATGACTTCGAAACATCTGTGACTACAGCTTTAAATCTACCCACACATATCCTGCAACCTCATAGAATTTCGTACGGGTTTTCTGTAATGATTCAGAAGCAATTTCTTTCGCGTATTTCAGCTCATTGCCCCAGAGGTCAAACATTTCTATGAGAAAAACACTTGAAAGAATTCGCAAATCATATTCATTTATAAATACTACGGCCAAAGCAAACGATACAACTGACATCTTGCAAACGTTTCGATAACAACTGTTATCATCTTCAGTGCATAGCAATAGCTATGTACTTATTGCTATGCATATTCATTTAGTTAAAATGATTTAAAACATGAAATAACTTTGGCAAAGAATTTGCTTCAGAAGGAGTCGAAACTGCCTATATCGCTCGAACAGTTTTTTTCATTTATAACTATAGCCTACTTAAAAAGCTACGTTTGATTGTTATTGGTAGCTGTAACTCCTCCCGCCACGAGCGCTTCATGCGAGAGAAATTTTTCAAAAATGAAATCAGTGAAAACAATTCCCAGAAATTCCATGACCAGTGAAAGATTGGGTAACACTGATCTACTTTCAGTTGAAAGGTACGAGCTGAAAAATAAATTTAGATGATTTTGTTGATGAATTTGATAGTCGACATGATCGAAGGATTAAGTTACATTGAGGCGATGATGATATAAATTCTAACGTAGGCTCTGCAAGGATCTGTATGAGAATTGTCTGAATCTGTTTAGGCGTAGAGTTAGTGCCTTCAACACAGGGTTGAAAAGTCAGCTTTTGAGTATCAAAGGAAAATTCAGTGTGAATATTAAAATGAACGACTTTGTTGGGAATATTCTGCAAAATACGTTTTACGCCTGTTGTTACATCTTACTACCAGGTACACGTCCCAAGCGCCGATGCACAGCTATCTGCGGCGCTGCTTTGCTACTTTAGGTGCCACTGGTGCCGAAACCCCACTGTTGTTAACTGCACACTGCATTGAATAATCCTCACCCTATCCACGCTGCAGATGGGCATTACACTCGTAATAGTAGTTGCATAACATTGCTGTTGGTACACCACAATCACAAAATGCCCATAAGCTACCACAAAAACGGATTAGTCAGTAGTCACCAATCCCTTGGCAGATGGCTTATTCTTCCGTGTTTTGTAGTAAGAATATTCTGACGCAACTAGTTGGCTAGCAACAACCTACTTGTCTCTGTATCAAGATAATACTCTTTCATGTGAATTGTATTCACTTTCGTGGAGCTGTTTTCGTTCATGTGGGGCAGGTGCAATTGTGTACGGGAAATGGTGTTTCGTTTTACATGTGTAGTGCTGTGGAAGTTGCATGGTTAGCACAGAATATTCGACATAGCCAGTGCCGGATTAAGGCAGCGCGGGGCCTGCAGCATATTAAAAGCGCGGGGCCCCAAGTTAAAAATACACGTTAAAAGTTAACAAATCTTAAATCATAAATTTTGTGGGCATCTACGTGAGTACTATTAGGCGTATTGAATTCCGAAAATCTTGGTCCCAAATAGCAAATGGTGGACATTATGGGTATCTCTTGTTTTACCAAAGACGTATATACGTATCTTTTTACCATGAAGGAATACATTACTGTACAACTCACAAGTACAGTACAGAGACATTAATTAATGCTTCCAGACTCACCTAATTTTTAATCATTGCTATATCTACAGAGAGTGTAGTCTCAATATGTGCCGAAGTTGATTGTCAGAGGCAGAGAACTCACTGCTTAAGATAGTATTTCGAGATTTTGCCATAGCGAATTTGTTTATGATAGGCTACTAGTAGTTTCTATTGCACACAGAAGTTCATGCTTTATACTCTTTAGAATCAGACCGTTCAGCTTGTTTTGTCTAATGGTGCTTCTTTGTTCATTCTATCATCTTAATTTTAGAAAATGACCGTTTTCAACTACGGTTGGTCACTATGAGAGATAAATAAGTGCGCAAATCATTGTCCACATTTGTGAAAGATATCTAATCGGGGGCGGATATCAGGGGAGGCGAACGAGGCGGTCGCCCCGCACATCCTCTTTCAGAGATGCCGTGAGGGCCCCTATTGAGAGTTTCGCACTTAGTTTTTGCATTGTTTTGTTAAATAGTTTATTAATCACTCTTGCGCCACGTTTAATAAGCTCTGAAGCAAGTCATATGTTTGTCAAAATAAAGCAACATTTTGTGCAAATGCGCCTAATGGGGCCCCTCAACAATTTGAATGTGTAGACAAAGAACAATTTAAAACCAAATGACTTCAAACAATTTACAATGTAAAATTTACTTTCACACAGAAGCAAATTCTCAGACAAAATGAAAAATTTACCTTGGTTTCAACGAATAAAGTTTCTGTATAGGGCCCCTTTTTGAGAGCTTTCCTCGGGCATCTTAATTTTAACGTCCACCCTTGCATATATTGAAGAACAACTTTCACACAAAGGGCCGCGGGGCCCCTAAAAACGCGGGCCCCTTAGTAATTGCTATATTTGCTACTATTGTTAATCCGGCACTGGACATAGCAGTACACGTGTGTGATTGCATCCACAGCGGCGTTCAAGTGTCTCTAAGTGAATAAAAACGCTAGTTCATATTTAACGATATTCATAAGCTTATGTTGGGTTTGATATGGTAAATCATAGCAACTTAATCGTCAAAACAACGCAAAATCACCAACATAAATCTTTATATCGCATGGGGATTTTTCAAAACAACGAAAAATCACCATGCAAGATAAATATTTATGTTGGCCCCCTACTTTTTACTTGGCCCCGCAGTGGCCCCCCCACTTTTTAAGTTCTAGAATCGCCACTGGTTGACTTCAACCAAATCCAAATTAATAGCGTTTAAGTAGACAACAATTATTCTTAAGTTATCTGCTGGAATATACAAGCAGGGACTGCTTGCAAAGGGGCGACGAACGTTTTGTTTTCTTTTAAGGTTTATTTCGTACAGTGTATTTGCAATGGGATGAGAATAAAGAAAAGTTGCAGATTATATTGTTATACCCTTGACTTTCACCCTCTTCCTCATATGTTCTTGAAACTGGCTTTGAAGCAACTTTTTTACTCAAAGCAACTTTAGTCTGTTTTGTGTAAAAACATTTGAGCATATATTTCGTTGTCTATTAGTTTTCTAGAACCAATAGGATTGTATAGTGTGCAACAGAGAATTCATGTTCCAATGCACTCTTCAGGCATTTAAACTTTACCTTTTAAAAGCGAGACCAAATTATTTTTCTACTGTTTGAAGGCGATCCTCCACTGCAACGGTTTTATTACTGTTTGTTAACATTGCCAACTGCTGATTCTTTTGTACAAAGTGCGCAGCTCTGAAATTCGTAAAGCCTTGAATGTCGAGCCACTTCTCCGAATAGAGAGATCTCAGCTGCGATGGTTCGTGCATGTAACCAGAATGTCCCAAGAAAGGTTGGTTTGGAGAGACCTGCTGGCCACAATCAGGGGAAAGTGGGCCGGGCCAAAGGTCGATAAAACATGTGGGAGCGTGATTATATATCCGATCTCGCTGGCTCCCGTTTTGGTGTGGAACCAGAAGAACTATCAGAGATTACCTAAAACCACGAGGTCTTTCGAGTACTCCTAGGGCCTGTAGTTCCCGTGATCCTCTCCAGAGGAAAAATTAATGAAAAATGAATAAATTATTCTTTTGTTTATCAATTTTTCGATAACGTCAGAAATATCCTAACTATTTTTCAAATTGGCAATCAGCCATGTAATATTGGCAGTGCAATATTTTTTCATTTTCAAGTCAGTTTCAAACAAAAATGAAACTTTGCAAAATATTGCTTTGATCGATCGAGTTTGTTGAAGTTGAAAAGACCATGTAATGTTTTGTGAATTTTAGTTGCATATACAGCCGAAACACTTGGTTAGGCAGATGAACACCAAGAGTCAATCATCTTCAGTGCTAGCACTTTCACCTTTTTGTAACGCAAAGAACTTTCAGAGTACATCACAGCTCAGAACGTTTTGTCGTACATGATGTTTGCGAACACTTTTTGCATTTTTAAAACCACTGCTTTTCAAAGTGCACAGAGCTTTTACGCTTGCATGTATAAATATCGATTGCTTTTCAGCCTGTTTGTAAGTTTGTCATTGTCAGAAAACCTCGCAAGACTGAATTACAATCGAATTGAAGCTTCTCTGAATCCTTTGTTCTCCAGCCGCCATTACAGGTATTTAAAAATGGAGGCTTTCACGGGCAAAGCCCTTTATGATCGAATACAAGCTCAACCTACAGTTACATGTTTGTGTTTGGATCAAAGCAATTTTTCTGTAGTTAAAACGATGAACCTCGATCCGAACCGGTAAAACAACAAGCGTTACTGAGAGAGAAACAAACATCCTCGATACTTTCATTCAAAATGCCCTTCTCGTCTTCGTTTACGAATCAACTTGGTCTTTGGTGAAGCGTCAGAAAGTCATCTTAATAGAGTACAGCGGCTTTCTATTCGATTTAAAGTTTGCTTAGAATCTTACCCCAGTCTTCTAAAAAATAGATCAAAGCAATTCATACAGTAGGTACATGCAATTAAGCTGGACAGGCATTGGCCCAATGCCAGACAATTTCCACTCAACTGCTCTTATCACAAGTTCAAATGCACCAGTTTCTTCAAACGCCAGCCTGGTGGAAAAAATGTGTGGCTTTTAAACAAAAGTATTTACAACTATTTAGCCAGAAATATTTCAGGCTATGTTCGAAAACATTGATCTCGACACCTTGTGCTGTCGAGCGTGATCACGCTCAAAACATAAGCCCAAACCGTGGGTGTAAATATCACATGTCACAAACTGTTTGGTGTACTGATGATGCTGGTTGTCACACACATTTTTCTCATGATGATCAGCAAAGAATTTTGCTAAACTTAAGAAGTTGAATGTTAAATAACAAAATACTAAACAAACGTTGAAAATGTGATGCACTTTTAAAATGACAACCCTCAAAAACTGACGGCGTTTTTCTTCAATGCTTAAACATTTCTGGAGAAAAGCAAACTAAAAACAGTCAAACTTTGTTTCTGAGGAAAAAATCCTTTGATGAAATTTGAATGCTATAAAACACAAAGATCTTACAGACAAGAATATGAACTTCGATAAAAATTACGTTATCAGGACAGCAATGGATGTTTGGGTTTGGCTCGTATTAGTATGGAGCGGTTCTGATCTGGGAACTTTCTGTTCAGAACTTACAGCTTAACTTTCTCTAAATCAAAAATGAGATCTTCCCAGCAGCGCCTGGATTTGGTGTCCACTCAAACTGACACGTCCAGGTATGATGTGTTTTTTTCTCTGAAAGTGTGCTTGCATTAGTAGAAGCAATGTCAAGAAAATTGACAGCAAAGAAACTCGTGGTACATAAAAGGAAAAAAGTTGAGATGAGACACGCGTCCTGAGTTATGGTGAGTTGCTTTGTGCTGAAGCTGCTTTAACGCAAAGCCGGAAGTATTTAGCGTCCTCTCGTCTTCTTCCAGCTCCGCCAATGCTAACAAAACGCGTTCAGGGAAAATAAACTATTAGCTTAACAAATGTTTTGCAAGTTTCTTGCAGTCATTATTAACCTTTACAATCATGAATGTTGGTTTAGAAACAGACATGTAGAGATTCCCGGTATGGGAACCAATTAAGTTGAAATTTCCGGTCTGGGGAACGATTATGTAGAGCTGGTATGTCCAACCGAAATTTCTTATTGGGCCAAAATTGTCACAATCTTTAGGAGGGCCGCAAATTCAATGACTTACTTTAATTTTGACAAACCAAAATTTAGTTTGGAGCTACTGAAAGCTTTCCAATCCTAGCTACAATTATAACCAATGTACGGTGCCTTTAACCATTCCCACACCGTGATGTCATTGGCAAGTTTTCAATGCCAATGGAACAACAACGGTAGTCAGAAATACATGAGTAAAAGTCAGAAAACCAGAAGCCACTTTTCTTAAAGTTGTTGAGGGCCCCTCAACAACTTTAATGTGTAAACAAATAATAATGTAAAATGAAATGACTTCAAACATTTTAGAGCAGAGGTGTGCAACAGGCGGCCCGCGGGCCACAACCCAACCCGCCAAGCCATTTAGTGTGGCCCTTGCCAACACTCTGATTTTCCCCATCATGCATGAAAATTCTAATGTACATGAAAAAACTAAAGTGTACATGAAAAAACTAAATTTTTCGTGTGGCCCAGCTAGATGTCTGAAGTTGATTATATGGTCCACGGACAAAAAATGTTGCACACCCCTGTTTTAGAGTTTGAAATGGTCTTTTACGCAGAAGCAACCTGCCAGACAAAATTAAAAATTCAATCTGCTTTAAGCAAATAAAAGTTTTGTATAGCACGTGCATAATGTAGCGGTCCATTTTTTGATATAATATACAGGGGTCCAAGCCCAGAGGGGATTCGGGGGCAGTGCCCCCAAGTATTTTTGAACCCCCAAATTGTGTTGTTCCCAGAAAAATTTGTTTTAAACATACAATAAAAACAAAAATCTTTACCTCCTAAAAATGTGTTTTCCTCCCCCAAACCTCGAAACCTGGCTACTGGCCTGCATGGATTAGGGGTCTCCTTTTAAGACCACATATTGCGCACATAAAATATCACAAGTTTTGCGATGTTTTAGGGTCTCTCTCTGAGATTTTGTCTCGGGCCCCTAAAGTCTAATATCCACCCCTAATTGAGAGTCGTACATATTGGAAGTTCTGTGATTTTTAATGGCAGATATCACACCTAGGAAGCCGAATCACATTGTTACGCTTTCGGAACACTGAAACTATAACCCAAACAGCCATTGCAAAAGGTATGCAAAGAAGACGAGTTTTGAGTTACAAAAAAATTTGATGCATGCTGGAGTTCACATAAGCTCTAGTACAGCGCGACGCCGCCTACTGGAGGCTGGTAGAAAGGCCAAGAAACCCCTGAAAAAGCAGCTTCTCACTCAAAAAATGAAAACAAAGATTAGAATGGGCAATAAATATAAATGTTGGACTGTCGAAGACTGAAAAAGTGCTGTTTTCAGATTAAAATCATTTTTTGTTCAAGGGAAGCACAGCACATTTGTCAAGATCAGGAAGGGTGAACAGTTAAGTCTTGTCCATTGCACTGGGGTAGTAAAGCACCCCCAAAAGAAGTTGTTTTGTGAAAATTTTAGCTTTTCTGGAATAGTTACATTTTGCCAATTGAGGTACGATGAATTTATTCAAATACATTGACGTAATTGAAAGAAAAGTCATTCCAGATATGTGAAAGGCATTTCCTGATGGTAGAGGAAAATTCCAACAGCATCTTGCATCGTGTCTTTCATCAAAAAGTGAAGACGTTCTCCAGGAAACAAAAATTAAATCTGTTAGATTGGCCTGGAAACTCAACAAATCTCAATCCCACTAAGAATTTGTGATCAATAAAAAAATCACGGTTACAAAAATTGTATTGCACCGCCATGACCAAGCTAACAGAGGGCTATAGAGACTATTATTGCAGTGTGGTACCGGGACAGTAAATCAAAAAAATTCTATCAACGTTGGTAGGATTCATGCCAAAGCGAGTACTCAAATCTGCATAGATCCATGCCAAAGCGAGTGTTGGATGTGATGTATAGTTGTGAAATTCGCAAAGCGACTGTCTTATGTGCGTTATTTGAGATCAACCTGTAACCTTTGAAATTTACTGTACAAATAACATTAGTAAATGATTATTACGTAAAATAATAAATAAAGCATTTCGTTTTCTAGTCATAGTACTGAAAAGCTAATGAAGTTCTTAATCACTTATGATAGCGGGGCCCAATACAGGTCTAGCGCCAGCACATATTTTTCCTCTTAAGGCCCTGTGTTAGTCTGTATTGTGTTCAATCGCTACAGCGGTGCAGGTCCACTTGGTGCAAACGTACGTGGATAGGTTAAGGGGGCCTGACACGACACAGAAAGCGACTGAAGAAAAGTTTCCACAAAGGTCTGTTTCTGTCGAACCTGCCACAGCAAGAGACATGCCCTGTACGTCGACAGTGCACTGAGAAGGGGAATGTTTCTGTGTTGTGCGTCCAGAGGTTCACTCGAGTTCGCTACAGGGTAAAAATCATGCATAGTGGTACTGAGAGATGAAGCTACTGACAGCTGCCAGTACAGGTGTGTTGAATGTGACGGTTGTGGAAAAGCCGGCAGTGGCGACGATGAGCGGAGAGATGTCATGTGACGCACCATGAGCGTTCGCAGCATTGGCATGACGAGTGGGGCAAGGAAGGACATCTGCCCCGACGCAGTATTTTGGGATGCCATATTGAGGTCGGAATGTTGCGTTATAATTACGAAATACCAAATATCAGCGGATGCTAATTATGTCTTAAAAATGTCGAACGCCAGCGGCTTCTGCCCAGTTGCGACATCTCATCGAGATTACCAAGGTTCGCAAAGCGAGCACAGTCAGACCTCGTTTATCCGAACTGCGAAAAAACGGAATCCCGCTATCCGACACAAAACTGCTAGGAACGGATTTCTACCAATGCATTTCACCCCTTTAATCCGGAAACCTCGACACGCTGTCCGATACGGAAATTTAGGAACGGATATGTCAAATCAGTAGAAAAAATATGGTAAACCGGATCACGCCAACTGTTGTTTAGTTGTTTATTAAATCACAATGGAAGTGTGAAGGTCAATTTTCTACGCACAATGAATGTAACAGGGGCAGAACTTGCAGAACGCCTTTTGTGCAGTTCTTTTTCGTGTTTAATCTCATTCTCAATGCATACTAGCTTACGCATATCGATCAGATCTGCTAATAGACGAAAAAGCTATGATTGTTTCATTTAGTCATGCTGCACATGCAGTTTACATATTTGCTTAAGTTGACAGTTCGTCTGATCTAAGTCTTCAGTTTTCTTCTGTTCTCCTTTGAGCGTCCGCTTAGGCGAGTTCTACTTTACTGCACATCGTCACCTTTGTTTACATTGTTGACATTTGCTCTGGAAAGAATTTCGCTCTTTATGCTTTCGATTCCGATTGGATACCTCGCTAAAGCGACATTATTTCACGAAACAAAGTGGTCCGGATAAACGAGGTCTGACTGTAGTTGCGAACCTTTGTGACGTTTTAAGGCGGAGCTACTTTCTCCAGAAATGTCTGCATGCGGTTTGAATTACGGCTGGCTCACAATGCTTTCAGATAGCTGGAGTTGCGAAATTTCCGACTTCGCTTCCATTCTACAGCATAGTTGCGTCGCACCGGAATCCAGCGTTCACTATGCATGCAATTCAATGTTGCCATTTCTGTTGTTTCAACATCAGATCTGATGTTTTGAAAGAAATTTATGTCTGATGTTTTGACGACAAAGCTGATGTTGACTGCGTTGTTTATATTTTCCACGTTTCCTCCTCTTTTTAAGATGAAAAGAAGTTTGATTCGTAATTTTTAAGTTTCTTTCATCAATTTCTCACACTTTTAAGTTTCTTTCATCAATTTCTCACGTTTTTAAGTTACTCTTCTCAATTTTCTCATGTGTTTTCCAAACTGAAGAATCTCATTCGCTGCGTTGGGCTTAACATTTTAAGGTTACGCATGACCTACTTCTTAATGGCGACACTTCGCTCTGTTTTGGATTCAAAGAGGTTCATCGTACTTTGTTAGGCATTGACTAATTTAATAAAAGCATTTCGCTTATATGAAACTGCAACGTAAAAATCTGATGTTATCTGTTGTTGAAGAAGGCAACAATCTGATGATAACGAGGCTGGCCCCAGTGGCAACACTGCATGCACTCAGGGTCGGCGCAAACTATTCCAGCGGCGTAGGCAAGATCCGTTTTCAGTGTTCCCTCATAGCTTATGACGTCATCCTGTTCAATCAACCGTGACACATTCTGTTTAAACTTATAAACACATTCTCTTTGCTCTTTGTACCTCTTAAATTTGCCGGTGAGTCCTTAGGCATCCAGCACCCCTCCACCCAAAAGACTCTTAGAACGATTTTTTTACATCAAACTAATTTATTCGACGCATGCCGAGTTTATTGGAACACCAAATTCGTCAGAATATTATCTACACAAGTAACAGGCGTTACAGCATTCACATAAACAAAAATTCTAGTGTAGGCCTCAAAAACTTTTTTACAATCTGGTGTCGTAACAATCAGCGACGTTCTACATGCACAACAAAGCTCTGACGTTCGCGAAGCTCACCAGTGTTGGTTATGTTGCGTGCCAGCTGGTATCCCTTTGTTACATAAATAAAGGTGGTGCGTCCTATAACCTAAATCTGACTGGTTAACTATGCTACTAACGCCAATAATGCTGGCGTTTCGGCAGCTTTTCCTAGTCAGACTACACTTGATGACTGAAACATGATTTAGTGAAGGCTTGGACATAACCTACTCAGGTAAAAGCGGCGCAGCCAGGAAAAATCAAAAATAAAGAAATGAAAAGAACAGAGGCGGTAACCTTAAAATTTTGCAGTGAGGTTGCTAAAGTATATGGACTGGAAGGCATGCTTTGCTGGTCCTGACCGCACATCATTGATAGACTTTTGACCACCCTATAGGCAAGATACATTCCAGCGCCTACCTTTCATATAAAAGGATTCTTACTCTACTCATCACATCCATTACGGAAATATGAAGGATGTTTTGTACAGAAAAAGAAAAGTTTATTACATTAATAAAATTGATACCAAGGTCTTACAGTTTTCTTTTCACCTTTACCATTGCATTCATTGCAATATTTGACTACTAATTTAACATTCAAAATTTTACATTCATATCACAATCAGTGCGCCCATAAAACAATGAAGAGATTCTCAACCATAGCAACTTCAAAACCAAAAAAAGCATTCCAAATTCATGCACAAGCAGCCCTTGACATATCAGCGATAGATTAGAGTGCTGACCTATGCCTAGTTAGTGCTTAATCTGTAAACCATTATATTTCAAACAATTTGGTTAAGCTTAGCCCTACTACTCACATCTGCACTGGCTACTGACTCTGCACATATTACGCCTGTGAAACCACTGTATTCTTGAATAGAAAATACAGTAATACGACATATATTTCAAAAATTTCACCAGAGTAAAAAAACCCCAGATTTTCAATAAAAACTCCAGATAAAACAGAAAAACCCCAGATCTAGTGAAAAAAACCTAGCAGTGGCAACACTGGTGAAGACTGTTGTTGGCCATAAGTCGGTTCGTAAGCCGTAACCGGATTCTGTGTGAAGCCACCTTAAGTTTCAACCATGGGCCTCATACAACCTTAATCCACCACTCCCCCATCTCACTTTTCGCATTTATACTGCCACGAACGGTCTGGGTGGGGGTGCCCGAACTGACTTAATTGTCTCCGGGCGCGGGAAACCACAGGTTCACTTGTTCTGCAGTGATGAGCTTGCAGTGCGCTCACGTACGCTCATTTGCCTGCAGAACCAGGTTGCGAAACTTGCGAATGGGTTGTTCTACTGTTGATCTTTATTGCGTAACAATGACATGGCAACAAATCTTGTACGATTCACTTCAAGTTACCGTAGAAAGAGGGGTTTTGCCGCATGTGACTGTTAAACGCAGACACCTTGGCAGGTAATGCAGCGATGCAGCATGCAGTGACTGCTAATAGCGCCAGCGGTAAGCCACTTAGTTTTATACTGAATGAAAAGAAGCATGAGTGAATCTGTAGCAACGCTTCCACAAGTTTGAAAAATCCACTGTTAGTGAGACTGCGAGTGTGACCAATGTGCCTGAGTGAAAATTTTAATCGAACTACGCATATGCAGGCTTATTTTCACACAATGTAAAACTACGTACCTTGTTAGAACTAGAGGCGTTTATGCAGGGTTGTGGAAATACATCTTAATCGCTAAGGTTTACAGTAGTTCTGACTTCTGAGTGAGTGCAGAGGGCAAAGCTATATTTGCTGTGGCGAGTTTTCATAATTCATCTGCTCAATTTTTTCTAGAATGCGTAGTGTTCTAACTTTAGTAACCTGTCCGATAGTCGTATCAACATACAGGTCTACTTGCCTGGTTTATGTATGATGAACGCCCACCGTGAAATAACCAGCAAAGACAAGCAAGAATTTCTTGAAACGGTGATTCATCGCTTTGGACGACATCGCAGACGTTTGCAGCTCATATGTCTAAGTGACGCTGACAAGTTTTGCTATAGGTAAAATGAAGTCATAGTTTGTGGCTTTGTTAGAGACCACGGAAATAATTATTTCGTTAATGACCACGACAATGCTTCTTCGAAAAGAAGTAACCTGTTTTGAAAATCTGCACATAGCTTATTGTTTAAGTCAGTGGTTCTTAACCTTTCTATGCACTCCTACCCCCTGAGCTTTCATAAAATTTTCTCGTACCCCTCGTCTTAAATCAAACCGTAATTGATAATAATGTAGTGCACACGGCTTCACAAGTTCTTTAGCAACCGTAATAGGCTTTCTCTTCTTGGCACATACGAATGCAACTTTGTTAAAATGCCAGCAATTATTGCTTCCCCATCGGTACAACAAATCCCTGCTTTAGTAAGGTTCCACCACTATGAATCGTGCCCTTTTTGTTTTTGAAGGTATTGAAATTATTCCC
>Ga0210059_1012478_pt1 | contig 12830 bp, 9 predicted proteins | sample Ectturendosymbi2_FD_188042 | JGI IMG/M metagenome (GOLD analysis project Ga0210059, IMG submission 188042) | Ecteinascidia turbinata endosymbiont from Florida, USA - Sample 2 (SPAdes) (version 2) | ecosystem: Host-associated > Tunicates > Ascidians > Unclassified | place: Key West, Florida...
GGGGGGGGGGGCGGAACAATTATGCCCTGAAAATAACAACTTGCCCCCAAAACAAACAATTTGTTCTCAAACTAACTTTTTTAGTTTAATCCGAATTGGGCCTGAAACCTCTTGCAAATCTGTTCTATATAGTTGAATTCGTTTGTAACGGCTTTGTACGTAATGTTCATTCGCCTATAGCGTCACATTTTGTTCGGTCCCGATGACATCTTTTACATGCATTTCAATTCGCGTATAACGTCAATTCGGCAATAACGTTCTTTATACAATCCCCTGGAGGTGCCGTTATAGGCAAATTCTGTAGTTACCTCGCTTGTTAACTCAAGGGGATGAAGTTCCTTGTGTGATGCGTTCTCCCTGACAAGAAACGTTAGGGTAATTGCATTTACTGTCTGAATACACTGTAATGAAATATTTTTTCACCTCGCCCTGAGAAACAGAGTTTGCCGTGAAATTTTTTCCCCTGTATTGAATATATTTTTTACCATTCAGGCTTTTTGAGCAACTTGCGCTTGCCCTGAAAGCAGAGTTTGCCCTGAATTAACTGTATTGAATATACTGCATTTTTTATCATTCAAGATTTTTGAACAACTTGCGCTTGACCTGAAATTTTTCACTGTATTGAAATATTTTTTATCATTCAAGATTTTTGAGCAACTTGCGCTTGCCCTGAAAACAGTTGCTTTGAAATTTTTCACTGTATTGAATATACATTTTTTATCATTCAGGAGTTTTGAGCAACTTGCGCTTGGCGTGAAAACAGAGTTTGCCCTGAAATTTTTCAGTGTTGAAACATTTTTTATCATTCCAGATTTTTGAGCAACTTTCCCTTGCCCTGAAAACAGAGTTTGCTCTGAATTTACTGTATTGAATATATATTTTTTATCAATCAGGTTGTTGAGCAACTTGCGCTTGACCTGAAAGCAGAGTTTGCCCTGAATTAACTGTATTGAATATATATTTTTTATCATTCAAGGAACATATTCAGGATTTTTGAGCAACTTGCGCTTGCCCTGTAAATTTTCAAGACAGGGGGGCGGCCGCCCCGCCCCCGACTCGTACGCCTGACTGTACTTTGCGTCGTCAAATAATGTCGGTTTAGCGAGACATTCGGATAATCGGAATCGAAAGTATAAAGAGCGAATATCTTTCCAGAGCAAATGCTAATGCAAACAAAGGTGACGATGTGTAGTACAGAACTCGCCCAAGCGGACGCTCAAAGGGGAACAGAAGAAAACTGTAGACTCAGACGAACTGTCAACTTAAGCAAATATGTAAATTGCGGTCTGCATACACTCAGTTTTTTAATTGTTTATTATCATATCCATATACGTAAGCAAGCATGCATTCAGAATGAGTTTAAGCGCGAAAAAGAACTGTAGAAGAGATCTGACTGCGCCCTGCAAGTTCTGCCACTGTTACATTCATTGTGCGTAAAACATTGACTTTCACACTTCTATTTTTATTTCATAAACACTCAGTGACATTTGGCGTAATCCGGTTTAGCGGTTTTTTTCTATTGATTTGACATATCCATTCCTAAATTTCTGTGTCGGAGTCGGACAGCGAGGTTTCTGGATTAAAGGGATGAAATGCATTGGGAGAAATCCGTTCCTAACAGTTTTGTGTTGGATAGGGGGGATTCCGGTTAAACGGAGTTTGGACAAACGAGGTCCGACTGTACTAAATACCGTATTTACTCGATTCTAAGCCGCAGGAAATGGTGTTAAAAATTAATGGAAGCTGCCCTTGAACATAGGTTACCTAAGCCTCTGAGAAACATTCGCGTACTATCACGTTTCGCGTTTAATTGGTAACCTTGGTAATGATGCGTACAACACTACAACCGCTTTCTGTTCATTATGATCCTCCTGTGACGGATGTGCACGTGATGCTGAAGAGATTAGAATGTGAAATGGGAGTTTGGACATTAACAAAACGTAGCCAAGGAAAGATTGAGCGTCATCTGTACATTTTGATAAAGTAAAGAAATAAAGAATGTAAGCCGCCCTTGAATATAAGCCGCATGAAATGATGAAAAAAACTTTATAAGACGCGGCTTAAAATCGAATAAGTACGGTAGCTGTCTCAAGCTATTAAATAGCTGAATTAAGCAATTGTATTACGACGCTAATACTACGTTCAGAATTCTCGTGAAAATAATCACACTGTAGCCGGGCACATAGACGATCCAGAGCAAAATTTAACGGATAAATTGCTGTAGCAATAACCTCCAATGATTATCATGGTAAATTAAAATTTGCAAGAAAGTAACAAGACATAATACCGAAGTTAACTCAATGATCGATTAGTGGTTGAGCGTTTTCGCTCCCTTTGTGTTGTTTTGCCCCCCTATCACCCCATTGCTCTTTAAAATCGTCCCCAACGGGGTGATTCCGTCCACTTTGAGAACCACTGATCTAGCACGTTTCACGCTCAATTGTGGTGCTTTGTCTCGACCACACTGCTACCATCAGATCACAGTCATTCGTTTGGGATTATGGTCTTGGCATAACGTGTTTGTCATGCAGACAGAACAACATCCAACAAGTGATCCAATTAGAGTTGAGTGGATATGTTACGTATCTACCGGATATAGAAGCTCCTCGAGAATTTGTTTTTAGAGTTAAAAATTAAAATGCAGAAAACGTTCCAATACAATACTTGGTTTCCATCACTTAACAGCAGGTTTTGGTAATTCCTATAATATGGACGAATTACGCGCAGAGTAAAGGCCAATGTACACCGAGGACGAGCCAGCAATCCTGTTTGTTTGGTTGCGTCCAGGAGTTACCATGTCGAGCCGTGCACGGCGCAGCAGGATTGCGGAGTCGGAGGTTTTTGGGTGGAGTCGGATTCCCAACAACACCACGAGTCGGAGTCGTATTTTATTCCGACTCCGGATGTCCAACTGGATCATTTTATATATCACACTCCCAAGTTGGGAATTCCTGTTGAAATGGTACAATTTCTTTTGAAACTTTTTGTTGAAACATAGATTTCTTGCTGTGCACCACGATTTCCATTGATTTTCACAGCCAAACTTCATTCCTTTTATGTTAAGCAGTCGGAAATTTTGTAAAGGTCGGATATTTTGCCTCCTATTCTGCAACCCCGCGGTGCAGAATTACCTCACGCAATAAAACAAACAAAAGTATGTGCCTGGCAACTCCTGGTTCGTCCTCAGTGTAGATTGGCCTTGATGCAAGAAAGCAATTGCAAGATCTTGATGTGCTTTTGTGGATGCTAACGCGAAAATACCAAATTTCAGTAATATTGCAATGAGCAAATATTTGATCGTATCAAAAAGTTTGAAAAACTATCAAAATTAACTGGAAAGGTTAGCCTACTACAGCGTAATGAAGGTATTTATCCAACAAACTTAAACATGATTTAATCATTTTGCGTCAGCAGTGTGGCGTGAAATTAATGAACACAACGATATAGATTCAAAGTAGTATGAAAAACGTGGACAAAATTTTTATGTTGAATTGCATAGATGCAGTTGAGATGAACACCTGTGAACTGTTTATAATCTGCAAGGCACTCCACCAGCAACAACAACAGTTTCACCTGTTATATAAGATGCGTCATCAGAGCACAAAAACGAAGCGACACCAGCGCAATCATCAGGAACACCAATCCTTTCAATTTTCAGTTCCGCTGCAACGGCCTCCTCGCCTTGTTGAAGAAGGGCACTGCTGAATTGGGTTTTTATGAGACCAGGGGCGATACAATTTACTCGAATATTCCTATCACGAAGCTCAGGTACGAGCGCTTTCGTCAGACCCAGCAGCGCAGTCTTGCTAACACCGTAAATGCCAAGCAAAGGGTTAGGCGAAAAGCCGGCATAAGAAGAAACAATTACGATTGAACCTCCACCTCTTGCCTGGAGCAACGGCACCGATTCTTGGATCAACATGAAAGTCGCTTTGACATTCACATCGAGAATCTTATCATAAGCACTCTCCGGTGTTGAAAGAATGCTTCCAAAGTAAGGATTCACTCCTGCATTCGACACAAGAATGTCCATACCACCAAATTTCTGCTTTATCATGTCCAACAGTAAAGCTCTGTCACAGGCCTTTCCAACGTGGCAGACCATTCCGCTGACTTTGTGTTTGTGACTGGTTAGATTTTTGACGGCAGCATCCACGTTTGCTTTTTTCCTGCTGCACACAATAACATGAGCTCCATCTACAGCTAATCTTCGCGCAATTGCAAAGCCTATGCCGTGAGTCGATGCTGTTACAAGCGCAACTTTATTGTCAAACTTACCCATTTGGAATTATTTTAAATGGGTTCTGCAATACAATGGAAATTAGCATGATGATGCAGTGCACACTATAGCGCACGTGAATTTACGTACATATACAGCACGTGAATATACAAGATTGATACTTTCTTTCGGTTGAAAACTTAAGAGTAGATTTTTCATTCTCCATACCTATATAGGTTTTATTTATTTCCTTGATGATACACAACTTTACAACACTTCATGTTTTTGTTTACACCTGAACAACCCAGTAAAGTTTTTTCACATTCCCCTACAATGTTCAGCATTTGAAAGTAAAGTTTTTATGGGTTAAATCACACGTGATAACGCTTCCGCATGAAGTATATAAAAGTTGAAAATGCAGCACAACTACTTGCTCGGTTTATCAGATTTCCCCTGAACACGCAACAGCGACGCATGGCCGTGGACTTTAACCATACCATGGGTGCAGTTTTTGATCGATAATTTGTCTACAGGAAAACGCAATTATTCATTTGGAAGTCATTTGAGTAACAATTCACGCTTCAGTCTACGAAAATTCGTTAAGTTTTATATCCAGTACGATTAGCTGCACTTGAAAAGAAACCTTTGCTCATAAACAATCCTCAATCACAGTGGCAAAAGGAGCATTGCTGAATTACAATCTTTACCAAACAAAAAGTCACATGCAATGACTACGAGGCCGTTAGGTACACATGAACTATGGGCAGAACAAACAGACGCAGCAGAAAATTATTCAACAGCTAGATGCCGCAAAATTGCCGATGCGTGGTGTGTTCCCCATTTTGCTAAACTGCTATTAGGAAAGCAGTAAAGCACGGCATCACAGACAAGCCGATACTTGTCAACCAAGTGTGTTCAGACGAAGAGAAGATGAATGAAAATGAAAAGCACTTGCATATTCGTTTCAAAGTGAGCAATTTCACAGAAAGTATCACTCATGGATTGACGTGGCAATTGATGCATTTTGTCTGCCACAAAACAGTTTTGCTTCCTCTTTTTCAACAGCTTCTACACAGCTTATGCTACTAACCAGATGCTCTTCGAAATTTAGAAACTGGTGCCAATAGCCGCCCAAGTCACAATGCGTTGAACGAAACTGTTACTATTATTACGCTAGAAGCTGCAGAGGTCATAACTCATAAGTAACAATGAGGTAACAAACTAGTACTTAAATCGCGGTTAACCTTCCTGCGTCCTCCAGCAAGCAGATTAATGAGGTGTTTCTAATATTCTGATGCAAGGAGCACGTTGTTCTATTTTACGGCTTTTACTATACATTTTTACGGAGATGCTATTCACCACGTACAAAATATTTCCAACGTCAAGAGTTTATAACTAAGATGCTATTGCTAAGTGTACCTGATAATGATAAATTTCATAAGGTTGATCCCAACAACATCAGGCGTATATTAAGCAATACATTCGTGATGACGACAGTGAAGCACTAAGATAATTACATACAGTATCAATGTAGTAATACTTCTTTGGTGTGTCACTAAATACGTCGTTCTGGAATATGTGCTTTCACTGACACTATAAAAATATCTCACGCAAATTATCGAGCAACGCAACAAACCTATATTGACGGACACCAAGGCCGCCTAGGGACAGGCTCTCAAGGCGGCCTTGCGGACACACGCCGCAATGACTCAGAGCGTTGGTAGAATACGTCAGTAGAATTGCGTTCGTAAATTTGGCAGCGGTGCGCCAAGGAGTACCTTTAAAATCAAATGCTAAGGCGGTGAAACAAACATACAGGTAACATGGGTTGATTTTATCAGTCATAGACCGAATTTGTTTGAATTACCTAAAAAAATTGAGTCAATTCGGCCACAATATCTAAAAAGGTGTACCAGTGACTACTACCACGGTGAGTTTTAATACTGTGATGGAACAAATGACCGAAATGTCTCAGCGAAAAAAAAACAGTAGGTAACTACACAGATGGCAAAAAAGGTTTAACAAATGGGCAAAGCCAAATGAGAAAAATCAATGAACAAAGCTAAGTGCAATCATTTCACAGGAGGGAGGATGATGCTTTGAATTTGTGCGTTGATTTTTTAAAGCCATTTATCTTCACAGGTATCCAAAGAGTGAAAACTGGGTTGTTCTGCAAAAGTAACAGCGTAAGTTTCACGGATAGGTGGTTTATTTATGATGTCATGGACCAATGCACAGACATGGAGCGATTACATCACAAATGTACTCGATTACGATTACTTGCCACCCGCTCGATTACGATCAAACAAAATCACAGTATAATCGGTTACGATTGCATTGAAAGTAATCACGATTACAATCGCGATTACATTTGTCTTGAAACATCTTCGAAACGAAAACAAACCCATTCGCATAGTTTGATAGGCTACGATATGAATGCATGCAATAAACGAAATTACTAATCTGTAAGGATCAAGCACCGAAGAAAATCACATTAATTGTTTAATGAGGTGTTCGTGCAGTCAACAAACCAGTGTGGTAACTAGAGGTTTGAGCTAGATGGGAAACTTAGCTTAAAGAAGCCCACTGGCCTCTGTAGCTGACCTACTAGTCAACACTCAGAAAAACAAAACTTGGTGGTGAATCCGGGTGTGGATGGGTATACTACCAGTATAATCCCGAATCAACGGAAAATATTCCGAAAAAAAGCAAAAAGGCGACAACCTACTGAAAGCCAATCAAAAGAATATTAAAACCGAAATATATATAAGTGGGGGCCTGATTTTTACATTTAGCTGGCCAGGCGAGACAAATGGTCCCTCTTCCCTCCCGTCAGTTACTCCACTGCAACAAACACTTTAAAAATTAATTAAACAAAAATAATCAATGTTCAAAACCTTTGTTACAGTTCACACACATCAATGCTTCAAATCTTTTATCAGTAAAGCGACATCTATCAGGCTTGAACATTCGTCCAACAACGCTGAAAATTCGTTTGTTAATAATTTCAAAATTGCTGACTATTACTTCTAACTGCGGGTCATGACCGCCTGCAAATCAGCATAGCATTGTGTAGCTTTTAAGTTGAAATGAAATGGTCAGTGATCCCCAATATAGCTGCGCATCTGTCTATTGGACCAAACGCCGATGGTCAAGAAAACCTATGGTTTCGTTGAGTTTTTTCACCAGTATCTGTTGGATCATGGTTGACATGCTGGTTATTAGTGTTATAGAAAAGCACTTTCGACGTGGATTAAAGTATTTTGTTCTTCTGAAAAAATTAATTTACTGCATATAAATTAATGTACTAATTATATACATAACTTACTCCAGCACTTACATTCATAAGTTCACTCTGAATATATACAATAAAACCAACACCTCTCCTCGTAATATCCCACCATTCTGTTACCGAAGTGTCAACCCATTCTTAAGTAAAGCTCTCCTTTTTGTTGTTACGTCTCACTAGACTCGCTACTTTGCTTCCGGCGGCCAACAGGAAGAGTAGCTGGAACAAAGCCAAAATTCGCTACAAACACTGTGCTTGCCGCTGGACTATCTGGATTTAACCCACACAGATAGGCAAATAGCTTCCCCACAAACATAACAAACGATCGATGATGAAGGAAGAAACTCAGCCGCCACAACCGCGGTTCGGCGCACAGTGATGTAGGGTGAAGATTTCCAAGCTTAATCACGAAATTGTCGATTACGATTAAATTGGCAATGTAATCGATTACGATTACATTTCATTTTGGGTCAGTTCAATCGATTACCATTACTCAAAAAACTGTAATCGATTACGATTACCCCATGTCTGCCACTGCATAGTACCGCGATAAGGTTATTTGGTTGCTGTAATCGTTTTTATATAGTTTGTTAAAATTACATCGGTGCGATAAAAATCTCGCAGAGATTTGTTTACTATTTGGCCAAAATACTGCTTATGGCATATCACATAAGTTGCTACATAAAACCATTGTTTGCATATGCCAGCTTTTGGTTCAGCTGGAAGTTTTATTTTTGTCATTATCTGTGAAACAGTTGGGAACCTGGGTTGCCACTTTGGCTTTTTTTAGGCCAAATTTGTAATTTTTGGCCTGTTTTCAACGCCTTTGGCCTTTTTTTATTTTTGAAAAAAGGCCAAATGAAATTTGGCTTTTTGAAATTGATTTTTCATGTCGATTTGGCTGATTTTGGCAAGTTTCTGGGCACTGGCAGATTTCTAGACACTGTTTCTGGACATAGAATCATAAATTTTCATCGGAAACTCTGAACTAGAATTTATAATTTTTTGTTTTGTTGCTCCATGCTTATAGGTTTGCAGTTTAGGGTCACTCTTCAGCAAAACCAAAAGTTTCGAGAAGTTCATTAATGGAGTGAGTTTTATTCTTTTTATGTATAAAATAAGTGCATATTTCTTTTCAAGAGCGCATTTGGGTGTTTTGAAGGTGTTGTTGTGTATTTATCGCGTATTTGGCTTTTTTCGGTGCGATTTGGCCTTTTTTGCTTATGATTACCTGGCGACCCTGTTGGGAAAATGGATTTTTGTTTTCCATGGCAACAACGCGCTTGCAGAGACCGGTTGCGTCGCCAGCACTACCTGGGCAACTGTGTTGACCACCTGGCAGCTCTTTCCATGCATATGCAACACCACCAGTTGAAACTGGACAGTAACAAACCTGATTCAACAGTCGAGGAGCATTGACTCGATAACCCTCTGGTTCCTTAGATGCCCTGGCGTCCTTGCACTAGTTTTTTGTTTCTTGTTGCAATGCCAATTACTTTGCATAAAAGTATACCATTTGTGGTTTGGAAGCCAGCAAAAGTCATCTCTTGATGACTAAAAATATGCATGTGAGATTTGGCGTATCTGTGACCAGTGCACCCAATCTTATCCCTTGTGGCCAAACTTCAAACTGCCACATTCAAAATTTTACTATATTTTAGGTTTTTGATATTTCTGAAACATCCAAAAGATATATTCAAACCAAAAACATCTGAGATTAGTGTTTACACAGCCAAGTTATTATTCATGAAAGGGACTTCTGGTTTCTCTTGGCTGTAAGGGAGTCACACACAACAATTTGCACACAGCTGCAATCTGTTCAATATCCCTAATGGCATGCAGTTTCACTTGGAAATAATCAGTTGTTTGAAATAGGCAATTTCTGCAAACACGCACATGTCACCAAAATGGTCTGAAGGCAGAGCAATCACTGGCATGGTCAAGAGCTTCAGTTTCCAGTACGGTGAAGCTGTCATTAATAATGCACCAACTACAGTGGGCATTTATATGTATTGTGAAACTTGATATAAATTTTAACTATGGATATCCTTAAAACATTTCTGCTCCCATTAAAGTAATGGTTGCTTCAACATGTAATACAACATCTGAATCATGATAGACCAGATCTGCAGAAACACCAAGGATATTTTCACAAGAGTTTCAAAATACACAAACTAATCACCTTTATGGGTTGAAGCAACTTTTATCAGACTTTTTTGCTTAGGCACTTTTCACTTCCACAGGTGGTATAGCCCAAAAGAATTCTCATTTATTTCTTATCCTATGATTTGAGGAAGTAAGCAGGTCAAGATATCACTACAGTATGTAAACATCAGTTTTCAACAGTTGTCATGCTGAGCAATGTGATGCATGCTGGCTTTAACATAAATTTTTTTTCCTGTCCAGTTCTTTCGCAAACATCTACACCTAATTTCCCTTAGCTCTTTAAAGTAGATGTCAATGCATTGTTCTCACCTGTTTTTTTTTTTTCACTGGGACATTCAGTCATTTGTCCCATAATACAGTAGTATTAAAACTCACCGTAACACCATTCACTAGGCTCTATTTTCAGACATGACCAAAATGACATATTTTTTGGTCATTAAAAAAAATTTTTAAGTTGCGTTTGTGATTGAAAAAGGACCCAAAAAAACAAGGTTTTTATATATCATCATTGTGGGTGAACCTTTTTGACTATTAACATATTGTCTTCTCCATGGAATATCTTTGTGCATGTTCCTTGATTATGAACCAGTACATACTTAAAGAGATTACAGTAATAGCAGAGCACCACTTACAATTTTCACCACTTCTGAACATGAAAGAGTTGCCTGAATTAAAATGCAAGGAGCATGCTCATATTTGGTCTTAGTAATAGGTCAACCAAAAGTAGGATATCCAAGGGTAAAATCCAAACAAATTCAAAGGAGAATTTGTAAATGCAAATAAATGCAATTAATCCAGGATGCAAACTGTTGGTAAAATCACTTTATTCCTGACAGATATGAACAATTACTGAAAAACCCTAGTCGTCTTGTCTTCATTAATTGGTGCTGTTACCAATTTTTAACTGCAGTAAATCAATCTGGAATTGATGGTTGAGGAAGCATGTTTGAAATTAACAAAAACTGTTAATGTTACATTCTTGACTGCATGCCTCCAGCAACAATGAAAGTTTCACCAGTTATATAAGATGATTCATCTGAGGACAAAAAAGAAACTATTCCACTGCAGTCTTCTACTGTTCCAAGCCTTCCTACAGGAACTTTTTCTAGTATACTTTTTTCCATTGCAGTATTTTTCCATAAAGCTGAACTAAACTTTGTTTTAATGACACCAGGAGCTACACAGTTGATGCGAATACCTTCCACACCCAACTCTGAACAAAATGTTTTAGTCATTGCCACCAAAGCAGTTTTGCTCATTGAATAAACACCAAGCTGTTGAAAAGGTGCAAATGCAGCGATTGATGAGACAACGGTTATTGAAGCATTCTTACGATTTTTCATCAATGGGACAGCTTGTTGAATCCATAAAAATGTCGATTTTACATTAGTGTTGAAAATTTTATCATATGCTTCTTCAGGTGTATTCAAAGTTGGTCCAAAATATGGATTCACACCAGCATTCAAGACCAAAATATCTAAGCCACCAAAATCGTTTTCAATTTTGTTGAGTAATGCAGTTCTTTGCACAGAGTCAGTAACATGACACACTTCCCCAGATACACTGATATTAAGTTTCTTAAGAGTAGCTTTAGCACTGTCAACTTTGTCTTGCTTGCGACTGCTGATGACAACATGTGCACCATCTAACCCAAGCTTCTGAGCAACTGCAAATCCAATGCCATCAGTAGAAGCAGTAACAACAGCAGTTTTTCCATTTAACTTGATGCTTCGTGGTGATGACATACATAAGAAGCGAACAGATGTGAAAAATCTGCCAATCATTATCACTTTTAGCTTGCTAATACACAAAAGTTTCCTGCAAAGTCAATCCAATTTACAATGTACCTTTACACATATTTCTGTGGAGAACTTTTTAAAATTAACAAAATATTTGGATTTCTTTCATAAACACAAAAACATATGGCATCTTCAACTTGAAACAACAAAGTAATGGTAAACAGCCCTACTAGCAGCATTGAAGACATTTTTCAAAAAGCATTTTACTCTGGCTTTCTGCTTGATGACTCTCCCCTGATCAGCTGCAAAAGTAATGGACCAAATCTACAATGAAAATCTTGATTGTAGTACTGTCAGGGATTATCAACACACTAGAACCAGATTCTTGTTGCACAAAAAGCAAAATAAGATAAATTAGGATACAACATACCACAAATGCTGTGACCAACTAATTGAGAAACTTGACCTGCAGGGTGCAGCCACAACATGTAAAAGGAACATTCATTCATTCATTTATTCAGGAAACAAACACATAAACACAGAAAAACTCACAAACAAGCAAGATAAAATAAACAAACAAAATCTTAGAATAGAAATATATTCAAAATTATAATTGCATCTTCCTCTGGGGTACCTAATATAAACAGGTGTTTTTTAGTTAGGTCCTCCACTAGCTTAATGGTAAGATAGTGTTATAGTAATGAAGTTTAAGGTTTGTACCATGAGAAAGGTTTATACAAAAAGCTTGGCTTCCATCTAAAGTAAGAGGTGAAACAGGAAATGAAGAAGTCACTGTCATGTGGAGAAAACACTTTGCGGCATTGCTGAACTCATCAAAAGACTGTGAAATAGGCAACTATGTGAAACAAAATATAATCTCACATGGTAATTTTGAAGGGATTGATGAGTTGATGTGCAACAGCTTTAAGATTAAATCTCTGCTACACATACTACCATTGGATCGTGCAGCTGTCAAAGATGGCATCTTTGCTGAACACATTTTCTATGCTGATTCAAGTGTTGTGCAACCATCTGAGTAGTCTATTCAATGTGTGTTTAAAGCATGCAAACTGCCATTGTACCTATTTGTAAAAACAAGAATGGGGACAGTTTCCCTTGCAACTATCATCTCCAAGTTATTTGAGCACTACATTTTGTCCTGCATCTCACCACTTTTGGGCACAACAGACAACCAGTTTGGCTTCAAGCCAAAACATGGCACTGACATGTGTATTTTTCTACTTAATCAGACTTTGTCTTATTACGTAAACAAAGATACCCCTGCGTTTTCAGCTTTCTTAGATGCATCTAAAGCATTTGACAGAACTAATCACAACCTGCTGTTTGCTAAATTAATTAAGCGCAATGTACCTATGTGCATAGTAAGACTATTGTTGAGTTGGTACAGGCAACAGAC
>Ga0210059_1012479_pt1 | contig 12830 bp, 11 predicted proteins | sample Ectturendosymbi2_FD_188042 | JGI IMG/M metagenome (GOLD analysis project Ga0210059, IMG submission 188042) | Ecteinascidia turbinata endosymbiont from Florida, USA - Sample 2 (SPAdes) (version 2) | ecosystem: Host-associated > Tunicates > Ascidians > Unclassified | place: Key West, Florida...
ATACGAGAGGAGCGTTGCGGATCCCGGGCGTAATAGTGTTTGCACATTCCATGTGGCAATTCGAACATTATGTTTGAGATTCATCGGAGTTGGTCCGTGATATCGGAGTTGGTCCGGTATCAGTCAGCATGTTCACTATTTCTGAAATAATCCTTATTTTTAACGAAGATTCATCAATAGCAGTGGTTCCCAACCGGGGAGGAATTCCTCCCCAAGAAGGAATTTTCGTGAGTTCAGGGGAGGAATTTCCGCAATCCAATTTATAGTTAAGTTACCTACTTATTGCAAGTATTATATTTCTTTTTTAAGTTTACAATGGTTCTTATATCATTGATATCACTTTATGTTTGTAAGGTATTCAATGGACTACCACACGTTTTTGTTGACAAACTTTAGTGCCATTAGTTGAAAGCAAATGGTTTTTGTTCCCTTTTATTGATCAAGATATTGTCGTCAATAAAGACCATTGTTCCAATTGTAATTAATACTAGCCTACGAACCCGAATAGGATATGAAGAAAAGTTCCATAGGGGAGGAATGAAAACTTCCAAAATGAGCAAAGGGAGAAAAGGTTGGGAACCACTAATCAATAGTGAGAAGAGCATCGAAAAATTCGTTTGAAATTTTCTTGCACAATATCCATATTTTCGGATGACCCTTACAAAATTTAATTTAAACTGTTCATTTGCAGAAGAAATTTGAAAGGAAATGAACTTTCTTCCACCAAAGTTCATCATGAATAGAAAATCCAAAGTCTGTTCTTTGAATTACTACGAAACGTATAGTTTCAGGTTTCAATTGGCACATACACTTTAACACTTGCAGTTTGGAAAGCCAACAAAGTTCTTCTTCTTCTTCTTCTCAAATCAATCCTTTTTTCCAAAAAACATGTCCTGCATATATTCCTAATATCCCTAATATTGGCGGTACACATGAAAAAAAATAAACAAATTCAAATCCTTGTTCTGACAAATGCTTTTGACCCCTACGCAGATGTCTTAGCTCTGTATATTGTATATCCCAAACAACGAATTAACTAACTTCTACGAAGTTTTTTAAAAAAGCTATGAGGTGGCCTTGTGTCAATTTCAATTTAGAAACTAAATTGTCTCAGCTGGAAATGCTTGTTCAGTGTAAAAGGAATGTAACTGTTCCATTGCTTACGTGAGTCGAGTCAAGGACTCGACACGCGTGACTGATTTGTCTGTACGACTTGATCCACAATATGGTGCTGGTTGCAAATTCAGCATGCAGTCAAAAAAAGATGATGCATGCATCTGATTTTAAACGACTCGAGATGAAAAACCATTTGCTGGAAGACTCGATTCGGACTCAACGCCAGCTAAGTCAGTCGACTCGACCCGAAAAAGGTCAAAGTGACTCGGACTCGAGAGGCTTGTAAGCTATGTCTCACACAATGTGGGTCGACCGTATCACAGCTTGTTTCTCTGTAACCAACTGTATAATCGGATATGCGAACAAAATATGAAATTTTTCTTGCGCGGAAAAACATTGCTCTGTCAAATGTCCATAAATCATTAAAACTTATCGACAATCCAAACTGGTGACAAATAACATTCAGGTGAACTCGTGCGTTCGGCAGTTTTTCATGTTGACAATGTCGCATGTTTTGAGGCAGTCACGTGAGGACGAGAAAATTAGCGTTTCAAAGCGGAAGAACCGATGAGCACAGAACGTACGACACAGTACCGTAGTGGGATGAATTCACTTAACTGCTTTCAGGTCCATCACCCAACACTAATTTATGACAGATTTCGGGCACTTTAGAGTTCAAACAGGCTGTCCCAATTCAAGATTTTTATTTCAAACTGTTTTCCTTTACAATTTGCAACATAAGTAGAAGAATACCATTGAACTGTTTTACTTCTCTGTTTTCATAACCGAACTTAGTCAAATTCTGATCATTCTTATTGTTGCCATCAGATTGCTGGACGTAGTGAGAAGGGTGAGCCACTTGTATTATCTACACTTATCTGATTTTATACTGACATGTTGTCTTATTTTTCTGTGAAATACTAAAACATTTTATTCAGAGAATGGAGTTGGAGACAACGAAGTATTTTTCCCTGGTGTAACTAACTATCGCTGCAGCTGTGGACATGTGATAAGCAAATGAACGATAAAATTGTTTAATCTCGTGCTTTTGCTGAATTTTGTACTACATGTATCCAGGCACTTTGTTGATCAACCCGTTGTCAACTGCGTTGGTAAACGCACTGGGATGGCGTAACATGCTACGAGTCATGGCTGGGCTTGTCTTTGTTGTCGGCTTGGCCTGCGTAGCAACATTCAAACCGGTCAAAACTCCTGAGCAGAAAGTCCAAACCAAGGTGCGCCATGCTTTGGCGAAAGATGACAAGGAAAGTTCTCCACCATCGGAAGCACTCATACAGAAAGCCGTTGGCTCCAGGTCTAATGGTCAGTGCTGTTTCCTTCAAACTTTGCGTAATTTAAATACCGGTTTACCTCATCAATTACTTGAGCACGTTGTAAACGTAACCATTAATAGTGCAACCAGCACAATACTTTACAATGGTTCACAATGTTTATTCGTACAAAACGTTAGTTTGCTATCACTCGATGGCTATCTCTCTTATTTGCCAAGCCGGTCTTGATACCTAACATGGACGTGAAAGACTGTGTGACCGACGAAGTTTTGTAAACTGTTAGTGCTGACTAAAACACTCATTTTGCTTCCTCAGTCTCTACAGTGTGCTTAATAATTTTTTTGGACAGTGCCTGTTGTAGGTTCAATGCATGCTTGGCGTTGTAAATTAACTCTTTGCGTTCATAAACCTACCAACAGAAGTAAAATATTCGTAAACCCGGAAGAAGTATTTCGTTGTGAAGATAAGGGAAATCTATCAGTCTTTACTTAGAAGTGAAGTGAAAAGAAAAAAACTTACTAAAAATAACTTGTACTCGTTCAGTGGACATCGAAGCAGTGACCGAGTCTTTCCAGCACATGCCCACGGAAAGCCGCATAAGTCTTGCTGCAAAAGAAATCCAGAAGAACGTTTTGAGCAAATCGGTGTGGGATTGCTCGATCTGCGTCAATCCAGCGTTCATACTGTGGATGTTGGGCACGCTGTTCTGGAGCATTTCCTTCTTGTTTCCATTTATTTTCTTGGTGAGCATTTTCGTCAAAATTTCTGCCATGTACCTCCACTTCTAGTCATCACACAGGCGCTCTTTCGGCATACGAAATTGCGAGGGCATCAGTATCACTCAGTGGCGGATCTGGCATTTGGAGCCAGTCGCAAATCAAGACGCCAGAAAACGTTTTTTAAACACTACCGCACCCGTGGTTATAGATCCACGTGCGTGGTAGGCATTGTACAGGGAGGACTGTAGCCTCTCAACTATTTTCTTTTCAGGCAAAAATCGTTTCAAATCCGTAAAACACTTGTTTCGAGATTGCCACTTTTTCAAAAATTTTTTTGGCAATTTAACGCTTGTCTGGTGTTAATAAGGTGAAAATTGCAATAGATGTGTCTTTTTATTACGTATATAAATTATTTTGTCAACTTATTTGCAACTATACTTTTTGGACATGAACGTACTTTCTCGGGCAAAACGCTGTGGACCCCCAGAGATATCTTTGGCCCCCTACACATATGGTTAAACCATCACGCATGCAATCTCCAGACGAAACTATTTCATTACTTGAATAAGTAACTGCCAGAGGGCAATACTTTCCTTAGATTCGATTAGAAAGATAAGTGAAGAGAAAAAATGTCATCGGATTTTTCGAACAGCTGTATGACTGAAACAAGTCAGTGTTACTCTGTCTGCCCTGAAATGTTGCAAATACTGTTTATTTGCAAGTTTTATACTTTTAAAAACCAAGAATAAGGATAGTATTCCTGAAAATTACGGCTGCTTCAATAAAACCCGCTTCAAAGAGCGCCGTGGTGGTTTGAAGCGCAATTTCACCGAATTGCCCTTCTCCCAAAGATGTCTTGTTGAGTTTTATTATATCCAATTTGTTTGTTTTTTCGGTAGGCTATTTACTTTTATGCTTCATAGTTTTTTTGATTGTATTGAAAGCAGTGTAATGCCGTTCGAGAGATGGACGCTGTGTTATGTTAAAGTCTTTGCCAACAAACACTCAAGATAGGACCAAAACATTTGTTTTGTGTACCCGGCTTGAGGCCTTTTGATGACGTTAGTGTAATTACATCAAAATGGTGTAATTTAGCATATTTTGTAGATTCCTGTTCCAGCATAACCTATCGTAGCACTCTACATGAGGAACCTTCCTGCCACGCGATGAACCCAAATAGCAAAACTAACCCATCGACAGTGGGCTGTCGTTTAATGCATGGAAAAAAGTTTCAAATCTCAATGTTTTACTCAGATCGACTACATGGAAACGCTCAGCATACCAAAGTCTTCCTCCGCTTGGGTATTGACCGCCTACGGCGTATCTGAGTTTGGTGGCAGGCTTCTTTGCGCTCTGTTCGCTGGAAGACTCCCGTTCAGCCTTGCTTACGTATACGCTGGGAGCTCCGCTTTTGTGGGCGTTGCGTCCCTCCTCGCACCGCAGGGTCAGTCACTCGGTGTCATGTACGCTTATGGAATCGGTAAGTCTAAAATAAGCAAACAAGTGTATAACTTTTTTGATAATCCAAAAAAGCACAGCGCAGACCAAGTGCAACTCCATCAGACTTTTGCTAAAGTTTCTGACACGCACGTGCAGAATACAATTTAGGCGCGAAAGTAATGGCAATCGGTAGCAATGATTTCTCAACCTTCCTTGGATTGTCTCCCTGCTTGTCCGCCATCTTATTTGTATTGCTTCGTGATGCTTATCGGTTTCTTAATGGATAGTGATACGACACATCTGTGCTCCGAAAATACTGAGATTGAAACTTTTTTCCGTTAGTGTTTATTGACTGCTAATATTGAAATCACGTTTATGCTGAAAAAACTTTGGAAAGGACAAAGACGTGTTGTTAAAGTAAAAGATCTATAAAATAGTTGCGGCGTAATGACGTCACATTCTTAGCTAATTGGTCTGTTCTATCCGACTGCTTGATTACAAAATTGTTACTGCAAGAAAGAAGAGAGCAATACCGAGAAATCATCGCAGTTATACTGCTTTCGACTCATTTCCTATACTAATCTGTAATTTAAATATTATTTTTAAATACGTCAGTCATTGGGTCTTTGGCACACCTGGTCACACGTCTTCTTACTGGGAATCTTTGTGCGTTGCTGTTTATTTCGTGAGAAGCGATAGTTACGTCTAATCGGACTAATGTTTTTAATGTACGAGTTGAAAAAAGAGCCTCCACAGTGGCATATATGTTATTTTTGCTTCGATGTTCTAAATTTAACGCCTAGTCACCGCTGTTAGTTTAGGTTTATGGACTGTATGTAGAGAGAGAGAGAGAGAGAGACAGTTTATTGGCGCAAACTTTAAACAATTTCATACAAATTAAAGCTAAGGCGCTGAGACAACATAAAAAAAACTGTTGGGCGCCACTCGACAGTTTCATAAATTCTTATCGTAGTTATAAACGGAGAAGCAAGACGTGTATGAGTTTAGAGGGCGTACGCAGAACGGGAAAATCATTGCCAAACTATATGTAACATAAGAAGCAAAACGAGTGTTTTTAGTAAGATTTCCGTGTTTGCATTCATTTTCTAACCAGCATTCCCTCGCGGGAGGTTCACAGAGGCAGCAGCCCTAGGAGTTTTTGAAACACGTCGCGTTTTTTAGCTCTCAAAGTCGATTGACCGTCCATGCATTGCTAACAAAGATGGAGGATAATTGTTGTTTTGTTTTACACCTGGCTTATTGCTTGTTGACATGACAAAAGCATTACTGTGCGAAACACTTCGTGTTTCATATGTTCATTTCTACGACGATACTACTTTTATGTTGCAAAACACAGGTTACAAATCTGCTAATTCGGCCTTGTATACGCTGCATTTTGTGCAGTCTGCACACCTTAGAAAATCTGTATGAAGGCATTTCTGTTTCAGCTGCAGGAATCAATGCTGGCATCCTGAACGCTCTCATGTTTGTGACCACTATGCAGTTGTTTGGTAATGATCGCGGGAGTCACGTATGGGGCTACATCAACGTTATGATGGCTCTGGGTAAGTACATTGAAGCATTTTCCCATATTCGTGCTTTGTTATTCGCTGTTGATAAATTAACTTACTCCTAAAAACGTTGGTTTACCGCAAAAAAGCGGTTCTGCTGCAAACGTCTCGTTAAACACAAGATCGTTGCCGTGCAGTTGACTGGAATGGCGGGTTTTGTTTTTCGAAATCGTGCCTTGTTGCTTGATGGTAGGAGAACTATGAACTTGCACTGATCTTCTGAGTCTCGAATGTCTGTTCAACCGATACTCGCTCTCGCTGTGAGTGTTGCAAAGGGGAAGGCCGTGGTTCTTTTGAGATAAAAGTACATTTACATCAGCATTAGCAACAGGAGCTACTATAACAGAGTTGCCTCGTAGCAAACTTGATATTTGAGTAATTACGACGAAACGACACTAGGCTTACATCGAATTTAACCAGATTGCGTTGAAATGAAATGCATGCAACAAAATACGTTACAAAGTGTTTCAGCTATCACTACTCGTCTGTGGCGTCCTATAACATGGATCGTATACTTAAAACTTCCATCAACATAATATTCGTATTGATGTTAGCGTTGACTACATTTACATTTAATCAGTAAAATCGTATTTTACTCAGTTTGCTGATTCTTTTTGGACTGAAAATACTGCTCTGCTTTTCTAAAATTTGTAAGATCGGTGTTTTTGAACCTCTTGGAGTCACAAATCCTTTGAAGAATGCTAAAAAAACGATTACCCACCATCTACGTAATTCGCTTTAACGCCACGTTGTATCTAAAAAGTATAAAATGCTTACGTTTCTGTAAGTTTTTAACCCCAAATGATTATTTGACATTTCATATCAGACACATTGTAACCAAATCTCTGTGACGTTTCGACTGATGGCCAAAAGAAGTGACGTTATGTTTTAAAATGGTCTGACAGCATGCACACATCCTGCTTCTAAATGCACATTCACAGGAAGTTGACGGGTTGGTTGGGGTCAAAGATTGAAAGATATTACCCGGGCAAAACTCTTTAAGTTCCAAAATGATTCACTCTTATTCATTCTAAGCAAATGCATGCAATTTTATTGGGAAAATGTCAGTGCTTGCACGAACGACAAAAACATTACCATTTTTTCGGATTTGACCAAGTTTGAAAATATGAAAATATTCGCTTGACTTTTTTACAGCTTCTTCCATTTCTTTTAAAACTGTCATCGCAATCATACTTTCGTCTCGTAAAGTGCCATATAACGAGAAAAATATTAGAAAAAATGAAGAGTTTTTTCTTTTTCCGGCCTCTGCCGAACTGAATATACAGTATGCTGTTGATGTTTCAGGCGTGGTCGTCGGGCCTGTGGCGGCAGGTGGAATCTATGACGCGACGCAGTCTTACGTCAGTGCGTTCTACATGGGAGGCTCCCTGTTCATAGTGTGCACTATTGTCATGCTGCTCATTCCGATCGTCAGAAACCGATCCGAAGAACCGAAGCGCGATTCTGCGCCTGAAGAATCTGCGAGAATTGTTTCAACATCTCGTGGTGCAAAGAAGCACGGGTCTATAGTGAAGCCGGCTTATTTGCGCAAGTTTGCTCATCAGCAAGCGCTGAAAACGTCCAAGTTTAACGGAGACGTTGAGGTGCACTTGCAAGCGCTGGAAGAAATAGAGGAACAAATGTCAAATCATAGCTCGGAGTGTGTTGTGCCAAGAGTGAGTGTGACTTTCGCTGAGAAAGATGACGGAGAAAGATCTTGCGCGTGAAACGCCTTGGTCACGATGTTTAGTTGAGTCCTTTCAATTGTTTTTGTTTTTTAAATTGTGTGTTTTACGCAGAGACATTCGTAAGTGACAATGCCGTGACTGTGACGAAAATTTCTTTAAATGCTTACCTGCTGTAAGTATGTGTCTGAGAGAACACCACAGCAAACACTGCTTTTTTAAGAGTTGTTATAACAACTTACATGTTTTGTAGGTACGGGTAGTAATATCTTTTGTACTCCACAGAACCGAACCACTTGTGAACAGGTTTCTCCGTCTTATTATTCGCATTCTAGTTTCGATACGTCGCTGCAAGATATACCACGTTTAAGCACAATTTTGATCATTCAGTTCGTTCGTCTCGTTTTAGTAAAATTTATCTCTTCTGAATTGTTAGGACTATCAACTGGTGCCAAGTGTTGCCAAAGTACCATAGCAATCGTCAGAGTACTAGTATCTATCAAGTCTACCGATCCTAAATTGAAATACAGACGAGTGTGAGGTAGTCAAGTTGCATATTTTGTTTTGTTGGTCATCTCCCCTTTCTGTGTAAGTGCAAATCGCGATTCGAGTTAAAGCAGCTCTGCTTTAATATTTGTTTCGATATTTCTCAGCCAATGCTGCGACGCGACGTGGTGAACAATAACTGCGTGTGCTGGTATTCTTCTACTGCAGATGCAATCTGCTGATACTTTTGCTGTTAAATATACACCGATGCTCGCCCTGCACTTGCAGATTTGTTTTTAAATCACTTTCTTCATTCTTTCGTGCTATGCTCAAGATCAGTGCATAGCGAGAGGATCGTTGACGCTTCCACAACGCATTCGGGGATAAGCATAAAACTTCAAGACATCAGAGAGAGTTGCGGAACCCTCAGGCATTATACTTGTTTTCTTGCACGGTGAAAATCAAACCTTGTATGTGTTTGAAGCTGTTTTGTTTTCCTAGAACTTGACACCTGTCGAAAAATCCTTTCAACAATCATTTTTAATCCCAGAGAACTCGGGTGTGCTAAGCCACAACATTTTTAACGTCTGTAGAAAGTTTCGAAATGAAGAACTCTATTGAACCAATTAAATCGTGAAGTCGAACGTTGTTGGTAATCGGAAGAGACGAAAAACGCATATTGTTGGTTGCAACAAAAATCCGAGTGTTCCACAACTTTATGACTCTGTACCATCAATGGAGTTGTAGAGATACGGGAGTGTGAAATGAACTGTTCTGCCTTTAACGCACTAAATCTGCATGATTGTACTTTACTATTGACAGTCTACACGTTAGATTTGATAGCATCATGTCTGAAACAAAATTTGTTTGCCCAACCCTGGGCAGCTTGCTGCCGCATTCCAAATTAGTAGAATTTTGAGTTTTTCTACACAATTGACACACTCCCACTTGCCTTTCTTGAAATTATTTCATGTTAAATGCTTTAAAACTGTTCGTCCTATCAGCAAAATCCCTGCATCAAATTTTGCTCAATAGTTTTAAAAAACTTGCTGCACTGCTTAGTGCCTCAGAAGAATTATGGCATGGAGGTCGTTGGTTAAACGCAATACAAACTAAGAGCAACGCCCGTCAGGAGTTGTGGAACATTCAACAACAAAACGCCAAAAACATAGCAGCCCAAAATTTGCTGTATTTTATGATCTTCAGGTATGCGCATAGCTGTATGCGGGCGTGCGGAGAGTAAAATTCGCTTACTAGTTACTGTGCTTTTTGACGATTTTACTTCTATCTTGCTTTGTACAGGATGTCATCCTCTCTGATAAGGTTCTTGTTTGTGAGTTGTACGTTAAAATGTTACGATTGCTGGATGCAGGCGCGCGCTCTGACATAAAACGCCAGCACGTATTTTAAACTTTGCTGTACTGTCTAAGCACGCTGTATATGTTGGTGCCGGTGGAAACAAATCTTAACCTAAGGCTGCTGGATGAATGCCATGGCATGTAGTTTATCACATGATGTTATGTGGCATCATGGTTCCGAAAGTTTGCGATGAGCGTTCGTTTCAAACCGGTTACGAGCCTGTGGACAACACCGTATCGTGTTTGCCTTTCGCTAATTTTGTTCCTCACTCTGCGACAAAAAAACTCGTTTCGTTTCAACTAAACTACGTGTGAATAATTTTTTTCATTTTTACACGGTTCTTTCAAACGAAACTTTTTCGCGGTTCTTTCAATGTTGGTGGTGACGATGGTTTGATCCCACCGTTTGGTTGCCTGATACTTACACTGGTAAAACGAATCGACTTTTCAACAACTTCAGGGATAAACAGCACAACCTACCATGTTTTTGTCTTAAGTCACTCCGGCTGGCATTGCTTCAAAGACCCAAATAGCCTACAGCTATTCGAGTAGTGTATTAATTCGTAGATCAATGATAATTTTAGTTGCTGGTTGGTTGTAGCAAAGACTTCGAATATTTGCCAAGCAGACCTAGAGATTTGTTGCTCAATGGTGCTCGACAAGACAAAATTCTTGTGTGCTCACCACGACTTCGTTAAATAGTCTTCTCAAATAGCATTTCAATAACCGGTTTGACGTCTCTACTTACCGCCAATTCAAACTAGAATTGTAGATGCGGCATTCGTAATGAGAGGAGGAGATATAAAGCAATGATTCACTCTCAGCAACTCGTGACATTTCGCGAGTTCATCAACATTAATAACGGTAACACGAATCAGGGAAATTAATGGGTTCCAACTTCTAACCACCATTGTGTGCAAATTCATGTTGTAAAAATAGTAACGAGCAAGGAGAGCGCATCTGAGACAGACACCAAGAAAACATTTGTTTTTGTGGTGAAGTGACCGCACGTAAAGGATGATGAACGTGTTAGAGAATTTTCCTTTATCACAGCAAAGAAAAAATGTTTTTAGAGGCTAGTAATTAAAATAGTATGCAGATAGGTCGCTTTTCTGACACAACCCAGGCGCGTAGCCAGGGGAAATAGGAGCAATTTCCCCCAATTTCGAAAGTTGCACTAAAATTTTTAGGGCAGTCAAGCATTTGATGTGCAAGTCAAAGAAATACTTCAACGCAAATCACCAAAACTGCTTGCAGAACCTATTGCATAATTTAGTCGAACCTGATAAAAGCACTATGTTTCACCAATTGTCCGTGATTAATCAAACGTTGTGTACATGGGCGTCGGAAAATTTTATCCACGGGGGCAGTAGTAAAATTTTCCAGGTGAAGCCAAGGATTTTAGTAGGGTGGGCACAATGGTGAAACTTCATTTTTTTTACTCGAAACTAAGCAAACAATCTTTTTTTCTATAATGTAATAGGAAAATGCAAAATTTCAAAAGGCATGTAATATAAAAACGCAATCACAATGGCGGCCACAATGACAACTGCAATATTGGCTGAAAAAGACATACTGCAGATCTTGCCCTTAAAAGATCGAGATTTTCACAAGCGCTCTTACATGAAACTTTTTACCAGCAAATGGTGGCTTTCATCCAAAATAGAAGCTTGGAACTTTACTAAAAACAAACTTTCAAAATTTGTCAATTCAACGAAAATGGACTAGCCTATATATTTTCCGGCTTAAATCTGAACATATTATTCAGAAAAAAGCGCCAGAAAAATACACCTTTTGTTGATAATGCTGTAAAAACAAGGGGCATTAAATAATCAAATAGTGAGACTTGGTTGTTGTTTGCCCACTTATCAAAATTTCTGGCTACATCCCTGACATATCCTAAGGTTAGATTTATCGAACAACGCAGTTTTTATCTGATTCTCTGCACAACTGTCCCGAACAATGCCGATTTTGTTGACAAGCGTAGGGTCAAGGTATAAATCGTGTGTGTATGGCACAGTGAATTGCACATTTTTAGTTCTTGCAATCTCTTCGGCAGTTGTGTGGGGAAACTTGCAGAACGAGTGACATGATGTCACTTCCACATTTTGTGAATATTTGGTGTAACTATAATATTTGGTGTAACTATAGATCACTGCAGTTCTATTGCTATGCACAGAAGATGATAACAGTTGTTATCGAAACGTTTGCAAGATGTCAGTTGTATCGTTTGCTTTGGCCGTAGTATTTGTTATAAAACTATGGTGCTGAACACGAAATCAATTTCAGCTGCAATAGACAGTTGGATAATTTTTCAAACAAAACGTATAATCAACCTACAGCAACAGATGTTTCTCTAAATGCCGCGGGTGTTGAATTTGCTGAACGAGACAAACAGATTGGTGTACTGCTTCATGTCTCATGGATGGGTGACAGTGACATTCTGAGAAGAGAAATCACGTTTTTTCTGCAGCGAACAAACTCAGAAGTACCTTCATTTAGTACTCAGTTGCAGTAAAAAAACAAATTGTGTAGTGCCTATTACATGTCAACATATGCCAACTGTGGAACAAGTTCAGGAAGCGTGGTATTAAACAACAGCGCATAGCCTATAACAGTGGTTCATATCCTTTTTAACATATCTTACTCCCTTTTATCACACAAGGTCACAAAATTTACCCCCAATGCACTCAGTGGGGCTTATTTCTTGAGAATATGAAATTAACCAACTCCTCCAGTTTATAATGATTCACAAAAATTTACGTTTGCTGCAACTTATAGTTCAGTAAATATCCCCCTTAGAATATGAAATTCACCCCCAGGGGTAAATTTACCCAGGTTAAGAACCACTTGCCTATAACAACGATTGTCCAGTTTTGTGTTGTATCCCCAAGTACAAGTGTTCGTCAGTATTAGGCTACCTATTTCATCTATTCATTTTTCTCATATTGCGCTTCTCAGTTGGACAATGACCATGAAAGGGTTACGCAATCATTGATTGGGGTTAAGGGACAGGACTTGTGGGGATGCGAATTGACTGGCATGCAGTAATGTGAAATGGATAAATGGTGCAACTGGAGCGAAAACAACTTTTCTTTTTGCAGGGGGTGCGGTGTGCAAAACGAATTGAAAACCGCTGATGTAACGCTTTCTGTGCCAATGA
>Ga0210059_1012480_pt1 | contig 12829 bp, 5 predicted proteins | sample Ectturendosymbi2_FD_188042 | JGI IMG/M metagenome (GOLD analysis project Ga0210059, IMG submission 188042) | Ecteinascidia turbinata endosymbiont from Florida, USA - Sample 2 (SPAdes) (version 2) | ecosystem: Host-associated > Tunicates > Ascidians > Unclassified | place: Key West, Florida...
CACGGTCTTTCACCAATCCTATGTGACACAGCGCCCCTCTTTGTTTACACTGATCAGCTATTGTGCCATTGTATTCTCATTTGCTCTAATGTTCGCTAATGGTTGGTTTACTGCATGCGATGGCTTTATGGTGCTTCTGCTTATTGGCTGAGTCATATGAAACAATAAACCATTACCATTACCCCATTTCTAAAATGCTTTCACAAACATTTTGCTACTAGCAGAACCAACATTCTCCTGACAGTATAGTAATCCAGTTCTATCTGAAACTGAAACGCACGAAAGAGCCATCTTCCCGTTACTGCGACTATTTCTTTGCTTCGAACTGAATCTTTCACCACCACGACCGCGGTCTGACTAAGTTTCATGCAGGGTCTGAGCAACCACTAGTGTGTGTCGTCATAAACAACTCCCATTACCCGGCCGTCAAAAACAATAACACAGCTTTTATCATGCATTTGAGAAATATTGAATGCAGGTTAGAAGGCTTCTAAATTATCGTTTAAAATATTGCTGGCTAAAAGTTGTCTGATGTATATGTCAACCAAACGAACTTGAACGTGAAATTAAGCACAAAAGTGGGGAGGCCAAACTATGGGGCCAGCCAAAAATCTGGGGGTGTGGTCCACCCAGCCCCCCTTAAAATCTCCACTGATACAATGAATAGGATGATTCATATAGCATGTATAAAAATGACAGCGACACGATAGAAACGTAATGCATTCAATCGTTCAAGAGTCTTTTACTGTTGAGGTAATTGCTTACACCGTGGGATCATTTTTTTGTTCACGAAGTCGTTTCTCTTCAAGTTTGGCTTTCATGTAGCTGAGACTTTGCCTTTCCACTCGTTTCATACTCTCCGTCACAACTTCTGTAAGTTCATAATGACTCCAATTGCACTGTCAATAATATGCAATGTCTTAGGTCTACTTCTGTTCGTTCTGGTTGCCATTGTATTATTTTCATTGACCGTGGCTTACATTCAATTGTAAATGTCACCGTATCGCCTAACTTGTCCTATACATTTTGATTCTGAATATTTCGTTGCGATGTACAATACTTTAAAACTTATACAGTAACATTTTGTCAGTTCACTAAGACCAGGGTCGGATCCAGCCTCTAAGGTTAGGGGAGGCGATTTCAGTGATATTTGGTAGTAAAGTCTCATTACGGGTTAAAGCTACTGTAAGAGAGATGAAGTATACTTCACAACACTGTTGTGACAAAACAATGGACGGCAAAATGGCTTTTAATCGCGAATGCTGTTTTGCGAGTTGTACAAAATCATGGTGTTTTTATTTATTTTCGTAGATTTAAGGGGTCGATCGCCCCAATTGCCCCCCTGGATCCGCCCCTGATTAAGACTTATCATATAGCAATTCTTCACTGAGTCGATACTTACAAAGCAAGGTTTGTAAGTCTCGTTGTTGCTTCAAATAGTGTTGTATTAACGTTGTGATTTCCATTTTTCTATAAAATATATAATGCATTTCAATTACCTTTGCTTGTTTTCTCGACAAGCTTTTTCAAATACCAACTGGTTATATACAGCATCATCCTGAGCTTTACCCATATTTGAAATATAGGCTACTTCATTTTTAAGCATCAACGTTTGTAAAACGTGAAAATCGAACGTGGGTGATAACTTCCATAAACCATAAAGTACAGCTGTTATCTGTTCGTTGAGAGTACGACTTTTACGTTTTCTTGCGATTAATTGTCGCTTAGTTGGTTAGTTTTGAAATGTTCAGCCGTATTTCTTTGTGTTAGCCAACAGTGCCACAAATCCAAAAATTTTAAATAGACACATATTCCTTAATATTTCCCACCTGAAATATATTTTATACTGCAGGATACACAAAATCACATACATACACGATACACTGTTATTATAAATATATATACACATATTTCTAGCACTTGTGGGCAATTCATTTGTCTAGTGTAAATGGCATCATTTCGATATGTTCATAACTGCTGCAGCTTGCTGAACTATTTTCAGAGTCATGTTCAATTGGAATTCGCACATTATTGTCTTTCGGTTCTTCAACACTCTCTTTGGTTTCTTCTCTGTTATACATGTTGCGAGCCGAAGGTTCGTCAACACTACGCTCCTAGCAACAGAGACTGATGACCATGTGGGAGAAATCTTGCCTGTAAGTAGTGGGGGCTTTACTGACTCTTCATCACTGTTGTTGCAATCTCAAACCCGTAGACTTAGCAAAATTTGCAACAGAGAGCAAAATGCGTAGTTTATTGGTTGTTAGATCATTCACTTAGTGGCGCTTAGGTCTGCACCAAATAAATCTGAGCAGAAAAACAATCTTATGTGCAAATTTTAACTTTTTTACTAGCAACTATGTTGTTGGCGAAGATTTGTGGTTTTAAATTGCTTATCAGCTGATTTTCACCGGTGTTTGCTGGCCTGTGTAGAAGCAGATCCATCGCCAGATCAACAGCATTGGGGTTGGCTGCTGATTCTCATTTGAAGCGACGTTTTTGTGGCGTAAACCGTTTGCACGTGACAGGGTAGGCGCGGACACAAGGGCGGATGCATCCCCCCACCAGACCTAAGGAGGTGTTGACATGACACTTAATTTCATTGAAAATCATCGCCAAAAATATTTTGTACTGCACATTACTTATCGCTAAAGGTGCTAAAAATTAACTTATGTTTTAACAATTAGTCAAAAACGTTTTTTCGTTTCATTAGATGAGCTGGCCTTGTTTGTGGAACCTGATATAAAATAGTCAGTGATCGCATGGGCGTCCGCAGGGTAGAAAAACGAGCATTTGCCCCCCTTGGAAATTGGGAATAAGAACCAAATATTTCTGGAAAAACCTGGCCGGCATCTTAATTCCGATATTGATTTGATTCTTGCAATGACAGTTTTGCCGGTATGAAACTCACACTGCACAAAAGTCAGGTTCACAGTTATAGTGTCATGCAGTGATGAACTTGCAGTTCACTCATGTCCCCTCCTTTGCCTGCAGAGGTGGGTTGCGAAAGTCACGAGCGGATTGCTCAGGCCCGTCGCCAGGATTTAGCAGCAGGGAGGGCCAAAGCCAGAAGGGAGAGCACATTTTTAAAATACAGTATTGGACGTATGCAGCAACCGATGGGCCAAACGTGAAAAGGGGGGGCACCGATTTCAAATGGGGGGCCGGGCACCACTGGACCCCCGCTGGAGACGGCCCTGGGATTGCTCTACTGTTGGTCTTCATTGCGTAACAATAACATGGCAACAAATCTTCAAAAGTTCACTTTATATTACGGTAGCAGGCGTTTTGTTGCATGAAACTGTTGAACGTACACATCTTCACAGTTAATGCAGCGATACAGAGACATGCTGATAGTGGTAAGCCACGTACATTTATACTTTGTCAAAAGAAACATGAATGAGTCTATAGCAATCTTTCCACAAGTTTGAAAAATCCATTTATTAGTGCGAGTGTGACCAATGTGTCCGAGTGTCAAACTACACTTATGCAGGCTTCTTTTCATGGAGATAAAATTACGTGGCTTTTTAGAATGCATCTATGCAGGCTTGTGGGAATACGTCTTAATCGTCAAGGTTTAGTTCTGACCAGGGACCGAGTTTATGGGGGGACGGGGGGTACATGTTCCCCAACTTTTGGACAGGGGGGACATAATATATTTTGTACCCCCAACATTTTGTGATAAAAGTAATGTAGTTGTGCAAATTTCATGGTTGCATTACTGTTGGAAATGTTTCCCCAGCATAAAGCCAGGGAATAAATGAGAAAAATGAACGTTATCACAAGATTATCTGTAGACACAATATACTGATTTCCTATGTAAACTGAATTGTCATGATTGTTGAAAATTATGTTGGTTAATTTGAATTACCGAATCGGTCTGCACATGAACTTCGCTCAATCACGATTTCCTGCGCTGGTCTGCAGCCGCAATCAGAATACGGTTGCCACCAAGCGCGTAGCCAGGGGGCAGCAACGGGGCAATGCCATCCCCAATTCCAAAGTTTTCAGGTTAATGAAATATTTGAAGTATAAGCCAAAGAAATATTTCAGTGCAAATCAACAAAACTGCCTCAAGGAACCCATCCTATTTCAGCTTTTAGTCGAATACAAACTTATATATGACCTTTTGCAATCATTATCAATGATCGCAGGCAAAAACAATTGGAGTAACGCTTTTAGCAGCTGTTTTTGGCCCACCAGCTTGCTGTATCCCACCTAATGGTTATGTAAGCTTCATTACAAGACCATTGCAAGTTCCTCTCTGATAACCGTGGGTGTTACAAATATAAACTATCCTTGTTTCTAGTGTCAGCGTAGCCTTAAATCAATATCGTAGTTTTTGTTTTTGCACAGTTTTAAAACTACATGGGTGAATATGGCGATGAGATAAATTTTAAATGTCTTGAACCTCAAACTTCGGCTAAGAAGCGATTCAGTTTCAGTCTTCTTCATTGCGCATGGTCACTGTTTAGCAACAATAACATTCATTCTAGATATTTATTTGTTATGACATGTATTGTGACGGTTGAAATCACAATTATGTGGAGCCTTAAGGTTTTCATCAATGATTTATCTTTACCTTGCCGGCGAGTAAAAAATCAATCTTCAAGATATTAGACTCCGACCTGCTGTTCATAAACCCGCCCAAATTTTCAACTTTCATCTGATGTTAATTGCCACCCTTTCCTACAGTAAATTATTTGAAATCATTTAACTGCAACGAGAAGAGTCAGCAGCAAAATCTAACGTAAGTAGCAAGATGCTTTTTGTTTCGCAAGTGCTGAGGGAATTGACATTGCCATTACTTACAGATAGAGATAACTTGCACAGGGGTGGATATTAAAATTTAGGGGCAATCTCTCAGAAAGGGGTCCCAAAACACATGCCTTGCTTCAGGGCTTCATTAAATGTGGCTCCAAAGTGATACATAACTTTTTCAACTAAACAATGGTGCAAAGCTCTTAAGGGGATGCACGGTATCTCTGAAAAAGAAGGGCCCGAGGCGACTGCCTCGTTATCCTTCCCTAGTATCCATCCCTGAGCTGTCAATCTCTCTTATTGGCAAAGCGCATGTGACTCAAACGAAACTAGATTGAATTTTTTCCCATTAAGGGTTCAAATTCCGCAGATAAGTTATTGTATTTTCAAGGAGACCGTGATTTGCACAAATTTAATTACGTGCAGTGCTAAGATACTTTTACATGCAGCTGAGCGTGGTCAATAAGTTTTGTAATACTGGGGCTACGATTGTGTTCACAGTTTAATTCCATCTTATATTTCAATGAAGTCAGTTAAATTTAGCAAAGTCTCATCAAACAATTTATACGAAGTAATTTTAAAGTAACTACAAAGGTTTTACGAAGTACATAGCCAAAAGATCTTACGGATTATCAAAAATCTAAATATTTTTCAAACGCGTTTAATGACTCTAGCGTTTACGGTTATCAAGTACATACGTGAAAAAGTCGCTGCTCAGCTTCGATTGAACGTGTTGTGTTGGTGTAGATCCGAAGCACGTAAATACAGTATAAGAAAGGCAATCTTAAGGCGCCCACGATGACTATTTACCAGGGATGCGGAAGCTGGAAGCGGTCCTTTTTCTGTGGAAGCGGTAGCGGAAGCGCGAAAATCCTACCGCTTCCGCATAGGTTATCTAAATTGGAGAGTAACTTGGCGAAAAAGTTTTGTCCATTTCCCAATGTGGATTAAGCGGTGAAGTTGCACTATAAGTCTGAATGAACGTGCGATATCAGTAGCGCGAGAGAACGAGATAAAGCATAACTAGCATCCATGGCGTTCTTCATAGAAGGCCAAGTAATCGTGCAACTTACCGATTTTATCGGAGGCTGACTTTTCAAACCTAGCTGCTGTCTACTACAATGGTAACAGTTTGGAAGCACAGCAATCTCCCGGTTATGTTCGCAACTTGAATCTGAGCTGTTTGTGCGAACTTATGTGGTAGGTGCGAACTTAGCAGTTGTGCTTTTAACTTCCTTAGCAAACAGATGGCGATCATTAGGGCTAATGTTTGGAGACTGATTGATGCTTTGACTGAAGCTAACTATTCTTTTCAGCAAGGCATATAGTATTCACTTACATTATGCTATTCACTTCACAAACAATGTTAGACAAAGCCAAGCGTTTAATTGAGTCATTTTGAGTCAAACCATCCAACTGATCCAAATTGACGAAACATCGCATGACAGTGCGGAGTGAATCTGCTGTAGGAAAGTCTGTGCGAAGCGGGAAGTTATGCGCCAACGTTATTTGCCCTAATATCTGAAGACACGCACAAAAAAAAGTTAGTGCGTCTGTCCGCGGATTAACAGAGCTGGTTAGGAAGGTACTTCCTTGGATTGATAACATGCATCAAGCAAACTGCCCCTTCCACCTTTACTAACCATTTTGAAAGCAAACGAACTTGCTGAACACTTATATCAAATAGTGAACTTTAGCAATATAATGTTTCGTGTTTAACATTTTTTATGACCAGTTGTCACGTTTGATTTGCTGCAAATACCAATAAATTGCTGAAAAAGTTGAATCCAGATTTTTTCATAACTTTGTGCGAACTTAACTTAGATTTTACTGAACATATGTGTTTGCCAACTCAGTCTAAAAAGCTTTTCGCATTTTATTGAAGATGTAACAAGTGTGTCCAAAACCTTGCGTTCTAGAATGTTGCTCAAAGCATTATTATGGCGTAATAATGTATGACAATCAAAGCGCTTTGAAGAAACCTTAAACGGTTACGGTACGCTATGCAATTTAGCTTGATATTTGTTAGGCTAAGGCTGTGTTTCTTAACCTTTTTCTATCTCTGCCCACCTTTTGGCCATGCCTAAGCAGTTCAACAGCTCTACCATTGGCTAACACCTGGTTACTATAAGGATAAAGCAAAGACAAACGTATTCCTTTTACCTTTTGCCGCCACATATGTATCCTTCCCCAGCACCCCCTAAAATTGATTTCAGCACCCCCGGGGGGTGCACCCATGTTAAGAAATTGATTTCAGCACCCCCTGGGGGGCACCCCATGTTAAGAAACCCTGGGCTAAGGTCAGGTTGTTGTAAGCGCTGTTTGTATTGATATGTGTTGAAGACAGTTTTCTAGGTTGTGTTTTTTGTAAGAACAGAGTAGCAGTACCGTGCTGACAGACACTAACTTATGCGATCATTTTAACTAACAATGTGCCCTTGTAAATCGTAAGCTGTTGGTTTTGATAGTCATGCTTGTCAGCAAGTTCATAGATCAGATAGAGCCCAGACTCTGTTAGAGTCCAGGTTCTGCTGGAAGCGGAAGCGATAGGTGTGGAAGCGGAAGCGGTTGACGAAATAGCCGCTTCCACATCCCTGCTATTTACTCAACTGCAGTATTACTTGCAAAAAGCATACTGCAGATCGTGCACTTATAGCATTGAGAGGTTCACTAGCGCTTTTGCAGGAAAGGTTATGAGCAAATGGTGGAATTGATCCAAAGTAGAAGCTTGGAACTTCACTATCAAAACTTGTCAATTCAATGAAAGCAGACTTTTTATTTGTTGACTTAAATCTGAGCACAAATGTTCAGGAGAAAACGCCAGAAACATGCACGTTTCATGGCTGATGCTTTAAAAAAAAGGAGCATAAAAAATATTTAAATGTTGAAACTCGGTTGTTGTTTTCCCCAGGCCTAATAAATTTTCTGGCCACGCGCCTGGTTGCACTGCCAGTATTTATCAAAACATCTTGTGGTTTGTTTTTATCTATGGGGTGATTGTTAGTAGCAGTACATTTTATTTATCGGAACTGACCAGATTTGAATTGATTATCACAATTTTTTAGCATAAGTGTGTCTATTTGAACCCAACTCGCTAAGTGCTAGCGATCTAGATGTAGCACCATTGTATATTTGTATACACTACTAGTTGCTATACCACCACCATGGGTGTAGCCAGGGGGGAATATTCGCCAAAATATATCAATTCCACAATGTGACCCCATTCAGTGGCGTAGCCAGCCCAAAAATTTGGGGGTGGCAAAAAATTTTGGGGGGGCCAAAATGTTTGATTTTAGGCGATTAACACTGTTTTCTTGGGAAAAACGCCTCTCAAAGGACAAAATTACTATATTTTCTAAAAATTTTGGGTGGGACATGGCCCCTTTGGCCCCCCCTGGCTACACCTATGCCCCATTTTGTCAATTTTACAGAAATGTCGTACTACGGTTGAGTGAACATGGTGACGTCATCGAAACGCAAACAATAAGGTTTGTCCTCCTCAAAGTTCATTAGCAAACTCGGTCCCTGGTTCTGACATCTGAATGAATATTGAGTGCAAAGCCATATTGGCTGTGGCGAGTTTTCATAATTCATCTGGTCAATTTTGCAAAACCTGCGTGGTGTTTTAAGTCCAGTAAGTTTGTCCGTAGTCGTGCCAACATACAAGTCTACTTAATTGTCCGGATTGTGTAACAAGGTTTTATTGATCGCTTTGGACGAGATCCCAGACGTTTGCAGCTCTTGTTTTTAAGTGATGCTGACAAGTCCTGCTAGCTGATCGCGCAATCAGGGAGAGAGCAACCGGGCAATCCCCCCCGAAATTTTCAAAAACATGTTCAGTTGTTAATTCAGTTGAATATATCAGCTGGGTGCGGCCCTGCTTTCTAAGTAAATAAAGTCATAATTTATGGTTTCGTTGACAACCACGGCAATCCAAAGCTTTTTTCTTTACAGATCATGGCAATGCTTACTTGAAAAGAAATGCCCTGCGTTGAAACCCTGCAGATAGCCTACTGTGTAAATTATCGCAATACTAATATACGTGGCTATTGCTGCCAACGAAGCGTTTTTTTGTGATTGTTACCGTAACATGGGGCATTTTCTTTGTAGTGTAGAAAGGATAAAGCGTATTATGAACGTCCACTTGCATTGCATCGTCAGCGCTGTTCCCTCTAACTACGGGGCGCAAATACTCAGGATCACCAGAACTGTTGCACAGTGAAATCTCATTCTCGCACACTTGCAATATTCCAAAGCAATGGAAAAGCACGCAAACAAGAAGCCATTTGAATGAAAAGTGTATTTTGTTCGAATTTTGATAAGATTGTATATTTAACTCAAGTACTGCCTGTGCACAAGTAACAAAAATCAGCACGCATTGATGTTATTTAATGGAAATTGATTTCGCCATACGGCATCTTCAGTCCGAGTATATAATTCATAAAATTTGTAATTCATTGAAAACTCCACTTACTCAGCTCTAAAATAATCATGTTCACTAAAACAAATATTTGCTCAGTGTAAAATTATCTTGAAGGGAACACTGATCGTCAGCAATTTGAAAATGATAAACAAAATGTTGACCTTGTCCCCCTAGAAAAATTTCTGCGGACGCCCATGAATGATCGTGCTTTCTCGCTTTCGTTTTTCAATGCTTTTACTCATTACGAATTGTTTGTTTCTTTCCGTTCTCTTAATTTTAGTTGCAAAGTAAACAGAATCAACCCGCTTCTTGTTATTATTTCATCAAAGTTACCTGCAATAACAACTGTTACGCACAAATTACTATGGGTGTTGCAGACTATTCCAAACGACAATTAAAAACTATAAGGTTCCCCATTTTAAGAGCACCGATCTAAACCGCATCCAAGTGACTACGCTCACTTGCTGTAACATGCAAGTTAAACAGCTCTTCTGCACTATGCTGGCTACTGCCACCGGTAATTGTACTGTAACAAACAACGTACAATGAGATAAGTATTATGTCGGCACAGGAACTGTTTATCTCGAGTCCTCCGTGTAACTGCGCCGACGCCAGTGACTACGTCAGATCGTTATGTGCCACATTGCATGTTGGTTCCGTAGCGGTGCAGTGTCAAAGTTTGACCAGTTTTATCACTCAAGCTTCTAAACCAAGCTTAGACTTGTTTCCTCGTAAATGTACGCATGCGAAAGCGATTGATTTACGCATTATGGTCCTGTGAAGCATTGGGTTCATTGCAAATCGATATCGCATCCCCCCACCAAATTAGCCTGTGTCCGCTACTGGACAAGGGTCTGTTTAGGTTGTTTTGCTGTGCCTGTATTTCTCATATTCATCAATACTATAATAGTATAATAATAATGGTGCAGACCCGTAGCCAGATTTTGAGGGGAACAATACATTTTTAGGGGGCAATATTTTTTGTTTTATTGTATGTTTAAAACAAATTATATTGCTAATTTTCAGCGATTAACTGGGCAGCATACTGTCAGTTGTCTGTTTTCAGTCTGATCACTTAAGATTTGTGATTGTACCGGTATGCTATGTGTCATGGGTAGCCAAGAAGGGGAGAAAGACTCCAGCGCCTTTCTCAAATTTTCAAAAACGCTGACATTTTCCGAAAAAAGGTATCTACATAAAACTAAGAACATTTGACTTCTCGTTGCCAAAGATAGCGGTTGCTCATCGCGCGTTGTGTTTTTGGATATTTCTAAAGCTTTTGACAAAGTCATTCATTCTGCTTTTCTTTTCATGTTGCGTCAGCTTGGCGTGACAGGATCTGTTTATAACTTACTGCAGTCCTCTCTATCAGGTAGGTCGCAATTCGTACGTCTAGGAGATTTTCGTTCTGACCATTGACATACAAATTGTGGCGTGCCTCAGGGATCCGTACTTGGTCCCTTACTTTGTTTAGTATAGGGCAATGACATTGGTACAAACACTAAACCTTCAATTTCTCTATTTGCTGATGATACTTTCTATTTGCAAATTCTGTAGTTACCTTGCTTGTTAACTCAAGGGGGTGATGTTCCTTGCATGTTGTGTTCTCCCAGACAAGAATTACCCTAATCGCCTTTACTGATGCAAATATATACACGACATCAATGGCGCAAGGCAAAGCTTACAGTACTGTACGATATTCCTATAAATGTAGCCTATAAAACACTTTCCAGGTACTTTATACAAGTATTGTCATTTGTAACACCGGTCCATCTCCATACTACACAAACCGCCACCAGGGTTGGTCCAAATTACACACTGCATTCACGAAGCTAACTTCAAAATTTCCCTACCTCAGCCAGTCAGCTAAAATTTGATGTTAAGATCAATGCTGCAACAGATAACAGAAGAGTTCTAAAAAAGCACGAAAAACCTGGCATTAAAAAAAACGAGGACTTGGTCCAGATCAAAGTCATTATAACCAGTCACGACTTTAGCCCAGATTACACACTACACTAGCCCAAATTACACTGATCAACGCAAGTGAATATACACTGAATCAACTGTATTGAAAATATTTTCACTGTTCAAGATTTTTGAGCAACGTGCGCTTGCCTTGAAAAACAGAGTTTTCCCTGAAAATTTTCACTGTATTGAATATATTTCTTACCATTCAAGATTTTTGAGCAACTCTGCGCTTGCCCTGAAAACCACAGTTTTCCCTGAAATTTTTCATTGTATTAAATATACTTTTTACATTCCGGATTTTTGAGCAACATGCGCTTGCCCTGAATTCGCTCTATTGAATACATTTTTTACAGTGACGTGCGGTGAGGTTCGTGACTGGGGAGGCACTGTCTCTTTCAAAGCCAAATTTGCGAGTGTATGAATTGAATGGAGTAGCATACATTCACCACTCAACTGGCTGCTTTCAGAGTGACTATTACTTTTGCTTTCTATCCCATATCATAATTTGTTACACACATATAGGTACAATGGCGATTCTAGATTTGAAAAAAAGTAACATATAGGAGGACCAAACTGAAGTGACTTGTCACCTACTTGTTTAACGGCTTTACTGAAAGTTGAAACAGTCTTACAACTTATGCATACAGTGGTCCAATCGAGAATGGAGACCATCAGTATGATCGGCAACTGCGGAGAACTTCAATGAAGATGTGTAAAGTGAAAGCACGACTACGCGCAGTGCTGCAGATCACTAGTGCGCAACAACACGCACCAATTCACTTGATCCTCCCCCACCAAAAATTAAACCGAACCGGAGGTTCAACACACTGGCGAAGGAAGTACAAAACACGTAGCACATTTGTACGACTATGTTCATCCGTAGGCGTATCTTAAGGGTCCTCCCCTTTGTTACTAGAATATGAGAGCCTCACACGGACAGCATCCCCGGTTGCTTCATTCGCCCCCAAACGCACATCCACACACATCCACACTTGGAAGCTTGAACGAAGCAACTGTTTCAACACATCTGCACACAGCGCGGAGGTTAACGCCGCGCACTGGTGCGCAGCAACACTAACCAATTTACCTCACAAACTGACTAAATAGTACTGGCTGATCGCCATGTAAAATAAGCAAACATGAATAAATGGAAAGAGGAAGGACAACTATAAAAATATAGCAGCGGCTCGTCTGTCATTGCTCACATCATCAATCCCAAGAACGCTTCCTTCACTTCACAAGCCACCTCGCTTTTAGCCACATAATGACAGAGATCTGAGCTTTGTTTGTGACATCCGTTGACTCGCCTACTTCTGCAGCAACAAATGGGGCTGCACTTATCTCTTTTATATCATATCTAACCACATCACGTATCGCTGCAATTAAATCGTTCTGAATTATGTTTGAGAAGCCAGAAAACACAGTAGATGTCTCAAATGTCTAGCTAATACAGGGTGACCCAAAAAGATGTTTACCCATGAAAATTTCAATTGTGACTTTGGTTAAAAAGCTATTTATTTCAAATTACAACCACACATTATTCAGTTTATGGAAGACCATTCACCAGAGTTTCAACTATTTCTGTCGATTTTTAGTCAATTTATGGCTTTCCCAAGATGTGTTCCAAATGTCCACCATTTCGTTGCAAGCAAACCTGTACTCGTCTGGCAAAGTTGT
>Ga0210059_1012481_pt1 | contig 12829 bp, 7 predicted proteins | sample Ectturendosymbi2_FD_188042 | JGI IMG/M metagenome (GOLD analysis project Ga0210059, IMG submission 188042) | Ecteinascidia turbinata endosymbiont from Florida, USA - Sample 2 (SPAdes) (version 2) | ecosystem: Host-associated > Tunicates > Ascidians > Unclassified | place: Key West, Florida...
TAAATTAAAAGAGCCAAAACAGAACTAAACATCATAATTGTGATTATAAAATTTTGTTTGGTGTTCCCCAAAATTTTTTTATTGCATAAAGTGGTCCGTGATGCAAAAAAGGTTGAAAAACACTGCTTTAGATAACCGTGCAGCATTCAGACTCCATGCAGGCCAGTAAGTTGTACAGGAGATTGAGCGCAGATAGCGGAACAAGAAATATTGAGAGTTATTGCGTCACTTGTTGTTCATTGTTGTGCGATTTATTGCATCTTAGTTGTGCAATTTATTGCATCATAGTTGTACGATGCTGCTGCTGTACTGTTCACAGTACTGTACATCGGAGTAGCAGAGAGTGGACAACGGGCTAGAGCTGCTGTTCAGCCTTTGTGGGAATGAAGTAAAAACAGTGTGAAACCCAATATTTCACTATTTAGTCAAGCTAGACGAAGCGAAATAGCATATTTTCTTATATGAAGCGAAATAATAACAACATCGAAGGTGTGGACGGTATTGAGCAATGTAGTTCAAATGGAAAAGAGGCACCTAATCCGAAGCGGACCAAATGTAATTCAATTGCCGAAGTTAGAAAAAGGAACGACGCGTATTTGAGATACGGGTTCTTTTTGCCAAATTCTGAATGTAGCAGATACATTCCAGAAATTCAAGAACAACCGAGACATTATGTTTCTTGCTTTTTAACTTCTGTAATAACTGTTTATTTGCTGAAGTGTCTAATATGACGGTTCAATCACAATTATGTGGAGCCTTAACATTTTCATCAATGATTTCACATTACCTTGCCAGCGACGCGAGTAAAAACAGATTTGTCGAGTAATCAGAGTCCGACCTGTACATAGTCTGAAAGTGTTCCAACTTTCATCTGATATTAATTGCCACTCCATCCTACAATAAATTTGAAATCATTCAGCCGCAACGGGAAGGGTCAGCTGCAAAATCTAACGTGAGTAGGAAAATGCTTTTTATTTTGTAACTGGTGAGGGCATTGACACTGCCATCACTTACAGATAAGTTTGCAATCTGTTTTCTCGATAAAGGGCGTGTGACTAAAATGAAACTAAATTGACATTTTCCCATTTGAGTGGTTTTTGTGATTTAAACACCAATGGATTTAAAAAATGACTTCAACCGCTTACGCTAGAATGGCCACATCAGCGTTTCACAAACTTTTTGAATGCACCTTAATTCTGAATTTGATGAACAGCTCGCGACCCAGGCCTCAAGCAACATAGGCAAAAATTATGATTGTATCTTTGTATGGATGATTATTGGCAGCAAGTTGCTAACTTCGTTTTTAATGTCAGCAATCTACTTTTTTCTCAAGTACTTACGCAACAGACACAGACAAGCAGTGGTAACGTTGAAAATATGCAGCTCAGGTTTGGATCGCCTCGGCACGATCATTTTTTGACCCTTCGCCGCCCTTGTTTAGGTTTTGACCCATACTTTGTAAACCACTGGGTTAGATCAACCAAACAACCGTTATGTTAAGCAGCGGCGACAAGAAATTTTAAACTTTGGTGCAGTGCCGTGGTGATAATCGATTGTGGCTTCGTTTTCGCAAATACACAACCATTTTCACACTTTGTATAATAAACTGAGTGGGTTATTAAACATATGCAAGTTTGTTAAAGAACACGTGTAACTTTCCCAAATTTACAATATTGTCTTTATCATATTTTTATTTATATTGTTACATCTACACAGCTAGCTACATACCTTAATCGTTTTTCGGAAGCGAGCTTATTGCAAGTAGCGTACAAAAATGCTACCGCAGTCCCATTTCACAACGTTTACTGACATAAAGTCCATACATTTTTCAAACCCGTTGAGGGACTATAGCCTTTACGTCATCAGCTGCATACGTCAGTCGTTCAAGAATTTGACAAGATTCGTGTCTTATATGCGTGCAAGATTTTCAGACCTATACTTCGGGAGTCGGTGTCTCTTGTAGGGCAAAGTCGCCACTGGCTACTCGGCTTCGGTTGAATGCTTGCTGATGTATGCATCAGAAGCGTGTAAATATGAAAAGCACAATCATAATGGCTGCCACAATGCCTTCTTACTTAACTGCAAGATTGGCTGCAAAAAGCATAATACTGCAGATCTTGCACTTATAGCAAAGAGATTTTCACAAGCTCTTTTTTTCAGGAAAGTTCTGCAAGTAAATAGTGGCTTTCATTCAAAGTAAGAAGCTTGGATCTTTAAAAACAAACATTCAAAACTTCTCAATTCAATGAATAACAATGTTCCACTTTCCGGCTTAACTCTGAACGTGATTAATCATAAAAAAACGCCAGAAAAATGCACGCTTCATGGATGATTAAAAACAAGGGGATTAAACATTAAATGTTGAGACTTGGTTGTTGTTTGCCCCCCTCTATCAAGCTTTCTGGCTACGCGCCTGATTTGAGCTTGATTCTTGTTGCGGAAACAACATAGTTATAGACCAAGAAATTTGAATGAATTTGTTGCAGAGTAGATAATGAGTTTGTTGCAGAGTAGAGGATATTTATTTATTTATGTTGTTTTATTTTTGTTTCAACATTTGTACAAGACACGAAGTCCATAGAGAAAGGCCCGTAGCCAGGTTTTAAGGTTTGGGGGGCACAATACATTTTTAGGGGGGCAATATTTTTGTTTTATTTTATGTTTGAAACAAATTATTTTATTAATTTTCAACGATTTACTGGACAGCATATTGCCAGTTGTCTGTTTTCAGTCCGATCACATAAGATTTGTGATTGTACCGGTATGCTACGGTGCCAGGGGTAGCCGAACAGGGGAGGTAGACTCCAGCGCCTTTTTCAAATTTTCAAAAACGATGACTTTTTCCGGAAAAAAGTATCCACATAAAACTAAAAGCATTTGTTTGGATATGCGCTTTTCTCCGCAAACAACAAAGAAAAACAATATGAAAAAAAATTCGCCTATGCTTCAAGCAGGCTCGTAACTTGGGGGGATCAAAGCACCTCCAAAATTTCTTTTGCCCCCCCCTGGAAAATGTGTAGGACATAGTTTAAAAAATTTGGGCTCCTCTCAGAAAACTCTTCGCCCACCCTGGTGTGCCAAGCTGGTTTCGGGCCTGGCTTTAAGATATTTTTCTGACTACACCCGCCAGTGCTTGATGCCTGTTTGTCGTATTTGATTCAGTAAATACTTTGTTCGATGTTTGCATATGCACTGTTTACTTTTTTGAAAAACATAACAATATTTTGCCATAAACAACAAAACTGAACCAATTCTATTCTTATCAGCATTTAAAGTGAAGACACTGGTACGAAAGAAACTCCATCTAATTTCTCACAAGAGTCACAACAATGCACGAGATTACATATAATAAATACATACATTCTGTTGGTCACTGGAAAAATCAATCAATCATTCCCATTAACAGCTGGAAGTTGAACCATGACATGGATGTAGTGCTAACAAGAAGGTGTGGGAACGCATCCAAAGTATAGCCATTTTGAAACAGCTTCAAACTTATTTTAAACAAAACGTGAAAAAGGTGTGGGAACGCCGTTCCCACGGGTTCCCGCCCCACTACACCCCTGAACCATGTACTCTAGCTTGTAGACGTTCTACCTTTTATCAACACTCGCAGTTTTTAAAACGTCTTTTTGTACAATGAAAAACGAAAATATGAAAAAAACAAGAAAAGAAATTTGAGCATAAACTGTCACAAAAGCTGCAGTTCTGACACCTGCTACATAGCATAATAGATGAATAATATTCACGGAGGCACTTGCAGTGTCAAGAGAATGCTTCAAACATGCAGTCGTCGAGTTTTGGTCGAAAATTCAGAAACGATGTCTTCGTTTGCCACAGCAGCTGTTTCATTTTTTTCAAAACCTAACAAAACCAGCTGACATTTATACGGTCGCAGGGGCGTAACGAGGGGGGGGGCAAGATGGGCATAATACCCCGGGCGCCGAATCACTATGGGGAGTGCCGAATGACTGCGCGCGCCAAAAAGTCCAAACAATGTCACAAGCACTTTCTTCAATGCAGTACATTTGCTTCCTAAAGAAATCAAATTCGAACATGGTGGCGCCAAACTTGCTTCTTGGCCCGGGCGCTGTCTAACCTCGTTACCCCTGTACGGTCGTGTGTCATGCACCTGCGATAAGGTGTGAGTGAGTATCCTCATCACACTGGAGAAGCTTGCTTCGCATGTGGCTGTCGAAACTCCTACAGTTAAGCCCACGCGCGATCAGCAGCAAGTATATGGTGGGAAAAGCTGGTTTATACTTCCAAAACCATTTCAAAAACTGGTCCGAATTCATGCTGGTGTTTTCATTTAAAAACGCATCAGGAAGCTTTGATGAGACAATGCTTTTCACAGTAGTAGTTTCAGCATTGAGAAGATCTTCACTGATATTTTTGGTAGTTGAATTGACTGGAGTAAAGAGGTTGTAACTCTTCCTTGTCGAGAAAGCAATTCGATGCTGGTGGAAGAACACGCACAGATTTCATGAGAGACATATCAAACTCCGAAAACCAGTGGCTGAATTCACTCTGAATAGTATCAATTATTTCAAAGCAAAATGGTTTCAAATTCAAACTCTCACTTTCATTGTGAATTCCGATGTGTTTTGTTATGAATGACGTCCTCTCGGAATCGAGATGAAACTGGCTTTTTTCGCTTGTTCAGAGGGGGGCTATGGTGGGCTTAGCTCCCCCAAACAAAGCTCCAAACCCCCAATTGATATGTGAACCACTATAAATATGTGGAGTTTTTGTCAAATTCAAGAATGTCAAGTCCCCCTATACAAACTAAAGCCCCCCTATCGAAGATTTTCTGGCGACGGTTTTGCAGCGACCTTAGCACAAGCACGAGCTCCGGAGTAAAAGCAATCACTGCCTGGAAGTGAAGCACTAGAATTGCATTGTGACGACATAACTACACGTTGCTGCATGGTTCTAAACTTTGATTGCTTGAGCTGCATTGCCGGAGTCGAAGGATATTTAAAAAACTACAACTCCCAGTAGAAATGCATTCCAAAAATAGTGGACTCCGAAGCCTGTCATTACAGGGCTGTAAATTCACAGCCCTTGCTGTGGTTTCACATTCCATTGTAATTTCACAAGCGTTTTTGTTTCAGCTCTGCTGACCCCAAAGATGCAGAGGTGATCACGGAACCGGAGTGACGCAGTGGACTCCGGCCGGAGTCTACGATTTTCGCCGGAGCCGGAACAGGACCCGGAGTTGGAATTTTGAATAAAAACAGGACCCGGAGGCGGAGCAGGAGTGGATTTTTCAGTTTTTACAGGAGTCGGATAATAGCTTTGAAGGAATTTAAATTTTCTCTGACAAGCTAATTGTTAGATTAACATTATGGTTGTATTCTATTTTTTTCATTGACACAGTGAAAATTCAGAGCAGGGCGCAGGATGGGCTGGGTGAAAGAAGGTGGCAGGCTGTGGGCTTTGTTCAGGCTGGCACAAACCCAGTGCTCAAGTGGAAACTGCTGTATCACAAAAATATTTTTCTATTGTGTGGATATGTCAGTTACTGGAAGTTTTAACTCCGCTTTCTGTCTTGTTTTGAGCGGTATTAACAATTTGTTATTTTTAGTGAAATGCACTTTAAGACAACACTGCGGCTTCATCTGTGGAGGCTAGCAAGTGAAAAGACAACAGTACTACAGCTTTTTTTTGTTTCATTGTGCTTGTGGCTAAAGCACAAAGAGTTAAAAAAATAAAAAAGTTGAACTAGATTTGGTTCAGGTTGGAACCGAAAGAGTTCGATGAGAATTTGTCCAGGTGACAACAATATATTATTTTATTTCTTGGTTTCACGTTTGGCAGTATGTGAGTATCTTTCTTCCTCATGAGAGAAAAACTGTGCAGGGGTTATTTTTCCTTTTGTTGAACACAATTGGTTGAATGGGTCAAATGACAATATGACACACAAAGAGTCAACGGGTTAGTGTTTGCAGTTAGGGTTGGAGTTCAACCTGCTAATCAATGATCATGCAATGCATACAAGATGCCACTAACTGCTTGCCAGCACCAAAACTATGTCATAACTTGTCCATATTGGGTGAAGGCAAAATAGCTCTAACAGTTATTTTGCCTCATGAGGCAAAATAGATATTGCCTTCAAGTTTTCGGAGTGGAAACAGGAGTCGGAGTGTCAATTTCCAAAGAGTTCCGGAGCAAGAGCTGGAGTCATTTTTTGGAACAGGAGCAGGAGTCAAAAAAAGTGACTCCGATCACCTCTATGCCCATGCACTTGTGACCTTGCAACCCTGCTGCTTTTGTATCGTCATTAGCAAACACTGCTTTTGATTTCTAAAACCTAGAGCAACTACAAAGATAAACAGAAGCAGGCAAATCACTTGAAATTCAGACTGACTTCAACACTTACTTTGACTGAAGAAATGATGTCGGCTGAATGAGATTGAACTTTGGTTCCCCTGTCCACTGTTTCGAAATTGCTGCAATTCGCTGTATTTTTTATTCCTGAAATGAAACCCATTTTCTGCCATGAGAGTTCTTTAATAAATTTCTAATGAGTAAATACAGCTCTATTCTGTCGTGCTATTCTTCTGTCATTACCATCTGCAGCAGTGTTTAGCTAATATCTATTTCGCAACAATTTTTTTTAATTTAGATCAAATGGCAATGAGCAGAAATTGTTTCTATAGGAAAGTAATCAGTTGGATAAAAAATTTGTGTTAAACGAGCTTCTAATATTTTGGTATTTCAAATAACCTTATTTTAAACAATTCAAAATGATACAAACAAATGCAATTCAGTTCATGTGCAGCTTCATAAGACTTGCCTCATTAAGTAATTTTCCCACAAAAGACTGGTGTAATTGGTATCTTACCCAACTGCATTTTTGGAATTTTCTTTTACAAACAAAAGAAACATATGAGGATATGACAACAGTGGCGGCTCGTGGCAGAAATGGCCAGGGGACTACACATTTTTATCTCTGGGTGAGCACGTGGTATGTTTGCTTTGGCTATGTAGCCCTTGGATCGCAAAGACACTTTTGTGGCTTGGACTTTATCCAGTCATAGCTTGCCGACCGATAGAGCTAGAGAGCTGTTCAAACCTCTAATAAATAAGCAGGAAGTCTCCTATAGGTTCGATTTAAAAAAATCCGGGCATTTTTGCTTCTTAACTTTTTTTGTGTCACGTCACAATTGGGGGAGGTTAGGGAATTTTTGGATGAAGTAACCACTGTCTGATTAAAAAGTTCAAATGGCAATTTACACGATTTTTCTTAGAACAACAATTAATGAATTTTCTAGGGCAGGGTTTCCCAACCTATGTACCACTAGTGGTACGCGAAGGTCTTCCAGGTGGTACGCGAGTAACTTCCATTCTTTCACAAAAACCTGGATTCACAGATTTCTAGTTTACGTATTGGGCTTTGGTACACGAAAAACGGAAGTGCTGAATAGCCTTATAATAAATATTACGGCCAAAGCAAACGATACAACTGACATCTTGCAAACGTTTCGATAACTACTGTTATCATCCTCAGTGCATAGCAAAAAAAACTTTTTTTTTTTGCTATGCACTGAGGATGATAACAGTATTGGGCTTTGTTTCTGAATAAATAAATGTTCCTGTAGCCTGCTATTCCTATTGTATCACAACATTAAGACTTTCAATGCGCTGTTAACAAATTTACGCCATGCATCGACCAAGTGGTCGAAGGTAAACAAAAGCAAAAATCTCATTAAATTTAGTTGCGGTCTTTTATTGTTATTTTAACATATATTGTTATTCTGAATAAACTAAGATTCGATCAAATTAGTTGTTCTGGGAGAAGTGGAACGCGTTGACAATACGGGGTGCCCAAGTGGCACGAGATCGTAAGAAGGTTGGGATTCCTGCCCCTAGGGATTAATTAATTAATTATCGATTTTTTTGGTCATAACTCGTCAGCAACTAATGCTAAATGGCTAATCAAAGGCTCTAAAGATTCGGATTTCGCCTAGTTTATTGTAAAAGAAAAAAATGGGTAAATTGACAGTTTAAATTTCATCTCAGGCCTTTATGACGTCATTTAAAATCCCTTAACTTTCCGCAGTCTTGACGTCACACCAAAAAGTTCAAACCCAATCGTGCTCGGCCGCCTCTGTGTGACTTAAGAAATATTTGTTTGGAAACAAGTCACTTTTTTCCAATCCAGTAGAACAGGTGAGCACAACCTGCGGTCTTCAATAAAAATGTATTCGGCCGTGCACATGTGATTCAAAATGTAAGTTATGGCGGCCGTGCATTGATAATAACTCTACTGAATGAGTATACTTAGTAGAAAGACGGTCATACAGGCGTGTGGAAGCAGGCTAGGCTCAGTGTGTGAAAGCAGAACAGACGCAATGCAAAAAATCCCTTGAACTCTCTGTCAGCCGTAATTCATAAAAATAAACGTACTGCGGCCGGTAAAAGTACCGGTGATTATTTTGAAGGAGAAATTGAGTGTGAGTTATACGAAAAAATGAAAAAATGTAAGGCTTTCATCATGTCGTCATTTACGAGCAAGCTATGCTAAAATGAGTGCAAAAAAAGCTTTTCATTGAAATTTAGTAATTGGAAGGGTCTGTGCCATACGAATCATTATCATACTCGTCAACTATTGTATTTAGTATTTCATTGTCTTTCAAAAGAGTGGTAAAAAGATATATGCACCAGAAATGCACAAACTAAACTTGATTTTTAATACAAGAATTATATCAAACAGCATAACAAATTAAAACATTGATTTACCTCGTTTTACATTTTTTGGAGGCTTTGGCCGAACTGGAGGTTTGTTGCTTTCAAACATTTGCAATTTCTCTTTCACACTTAGTGACGCAGCACGATCACCAGAATACTTATCTTCAGACTTACTCATCACGTTAGTTTTTACAGAGACATTGATCTAAACTCTTACTGGAAAGCAATCTTTTGGCAAAACGAAGTAGCCAGGTATTGTTTTTACCCTTAATTTACTGTGCAGGATAACCAGCATGAATCCAAACAAGAGCTTATTTTTACTGAACACTGGGGATTGCATGTGGCCGTTTTTTTTAACAATTGGGGCAATCCGTACATTGGACCAAATCATCTTTTAGAATGAAGTATAAGCTGCTTTCAAATTTCTCATCTCCTTCTGCTTGTTGAAAAAATTCTTAAAAGTTTTGAAAACATTTAAAATTTTCGCTAGTTTTGCAAGTTATGGCAAAAAAGAATCATTAAGGCTTTGTTCGAATTTGAAATCATTATAAGGCTTTATTTGAATTTAGAGCAAAGCGTATGAAAATATTAAGTTACTGAAAAGCATGAAAAATTGTATAGTTTTCACCGTGTCAACCCAGTGAGGCAAATTTTAGTTTCAAAATTAAAAATTATGTTACAGTTAGTTGTTTTTCGTTGATTCTAACAAGTAAAACTAATTAGAAACAAAAATTCAAGTTCAAGGCCTCGTTGAACTCGTAGCAGAAAAACACTGAGTACGTACGATGCGAACGTATTGAGCATATCTGAATCGCCAAGGCAAATAATACTGTATACTAGTGTCAGTGGATGCAGAGGAAGTTTGCTCTACAACAGCATTTCATATACAGAGAATCTATCTTCTCTACAGTTTCAATAACATTCTCTGAATTGAACTGTGAACAGCAATGCTGTGTTCGTTTTGATATCTGCGTTGAATATTTGGCTATTGTCACGACCGTGCTTGCCAAAGATGATGGATTTAAACTATCGACTACAAGACACATACGTAACAATAAAATACATAAAACATAACAAAACTTATATCAAGCTTTCGGACGTGGAACATTTTCCACCCTCCATCATAAAACCCGTCCTTCATAGTATCTTTTTTTACTGCAAAAATCTGTGAACAAGGAAGCTCAGCTCAACGCTGCGTGTTCTTTAAGTGAGCCAATGGAACGGCATCAGGCCTACGCAGTAAAAATAAGCTTAACTTTTGGTGCTGCCCTGCTAGTTCACTATTGTTTACAACCTTTGCATGGTATTTCATAGAAGGCCATGCTCTTGCGAAAGACTTTCTACATAAGGCTGTGGTTATAAGCAGTTAAAGAGCGCAAAGGAGTGGCTGTATCAACGTTTCGAAATGTCTTACGCCTATTGTTGTCTTGGTCAAATGCACGTCTGCTAGTCGCTGGAGCATGAAACAAAGATTTTAAAACTACCTTTTTTCAGTCGTCATGCTTCACAGGGCGTTTAGTTATTTTGCTTTGGCTTTCAACCTTAGCACAGATACCTCGGTGACATTAAGCGACGTTTGCACTTCAGTTGAAACCAATGTTCCTCTGAACTCGTACTTTTTTCCTATTTGCGAAACATTAGATTCAGCCTTTTTGAAGCAATGTGCTGCAATGCATATCAAACAAAAGAAGCAAAATAGTAATTTTTAAACTGTCAGAAATGATCTTCTGGCAACTTCATGGTAAATTGCAAAAATAAAGATCATACCAATCAGCAACAAAACTGAAACTTCGATGCTTCCACGCACTTGAGTCATATATGTGTATGTAATATTTCCCAAATGTTATATCTTCAGTGGGTCGCGCCAAACTACATCGCGTTTTAAGTTTATTCTTGATGCTCTTGTGAAAGACTTTCTTCATAAGGCTGTGGTTATAAGCAGTTAAAGAGCGCAAAGGAGTGGCTGTATCAACGTTTCGAAATGTCTTACGCCTATTGTTGTCTTGGTCAAATGCACGTCTGCTAGTCGCTGGAGCATGAAACAAAGATTTTAAAACTACCTTTTTTCAGTCGTCATGCTTCACAGGGCGTTTAGTTATTTTGCTTTGGCTTTCAACCTTAGCACAGATACCTCGGTGACATTAAGCGACGTTTGCACTTCAGTTGAAACCAATGTTCCTCTGAACTCGTACTTTTTTCCTATTTGCGAAACATTAGATTCAGCCTTTTTGAAGCAATGTGCTGCAATGCATATCAAACAAAAGAAGCAAAATAGTAATTTTTAAACTGTCAGAAATGATCTTCTGGCAACTTCATGGTAAATTACAAAAATAAAGATCATACCAATCAGCAACAAAACTGAAACTTCGATGCTTCCACGCACTTGAGTCATATATGTGTATGTAATATTTCCCAAATGTTATATCTTCAGTGGTTCGCGCCAAACTACATCGCGTTTTAAGTTTATTCTTGATGAAGTGATGTCACTACGTCAGTCAGTGCAATGAAGGGGCTCAACCACATATAGCGCTATTCTGCTGCAGAAAAAAGTAACCAAAGATTTGCGTTTGCTGCTACCAGTCAATGTATTCATGCGAACGCAGTGTTGACGATCCATTGCAGCTTATTGCAAATACAAGATTTACATCATTTACACAGAGCAAGCAAGCCTTTTATTGTTGGAACTTATGTTTCGAATTGAGATGAACCTCAAAAATATTTCTAAAAATCCAATATTCAACAAAACAACAAGCAAAACTTTTGCAGACACAGCTGCAAAACCTATCGGTTGGTTTAGCAGGGGTTAGGGTCCATATGCAGCAGTATGCTGCTGCAAGGTCGCGTTTGCAAAATTAATCCAACTGTTAAAACCAAGCGAGGGCAAACGGACGAAGTCACAAATGAAGGACTTAACGTCTGTTGCCTCAAGGGCTGAAGATACATTGCCTGAAATACTGAAAGGAAGTATTTTGATTTCACATTTAAATTGTATAAATAGTAAACACAAAAAAAGGAAACTAACATTATGGAAAGTGAACGCTGGTTGTTTGATACAAGTTTTTCGATCGTGGCCTGTGTTGATAAAATATGTCATTGATGATTGCACGAAAACACCTGTTCTGACTTTATGGTGTTCCAGAAAATTCCTTTTCAAACAATGAAAGAAAAAAGGGTAAGTGATGCGGTTGTTTGAACACACGCCACCAAATCCGGGAGGCTACTTTCAAGCGCAAGCTAGACAACTTCCTGGTATCGTTCAACATAAAATTTTATGGCTATGTGTTCGTGTATATATGCAGATTAAGGTTACCAAAGAATTGTGGGTTGTACCCGTTTCAATATGACACAGGACACCGAAACTTTGACGTTGCTTTATCAGCACTGATACGCAAAAACTTGTCTTAAATCGCAAAAATAACGCTTTGTTTCAAACGCAAATTAGACAACTTTCCGGCCAACGTTCAACAAAAACTTTATACCTGTGTGTTCGTGTATTTATGTAGATTAAAGTTGCAAAAGAATTGTGGGTTGCACAAGTATACACCGTGTGAAATAGACTTTTCAAGTAATCACCATGCATCCAAAGGTGATCAGTTTGTTTAGTGAAAAATTGGTGCGTTTACCAACATTTTGCAAAACATGACTTTGTGTAGCCTGCATCGGTACCACTGGCAGTATAGTTCTTGGTGATAATCACTGTTATGTGTACGAAATCGTCATCCACATCCAGGAAACCATCGTTTAGCCGTGTTGACGTATTTTGCAACAGGCCGCAATATTCCATCGTTTGATATTTTATTAGCTTGCCTTGCCACGCGGAATGCCTGCTGTACAAAAGCAACAGGACGATACCCAAGCTAGTAATGTATGATGGGAGCTTAGCACCTATACAATCAATTGTTCTGTCATTCTACAACAGTGGTTTCCAAAGTGGGCGGTACCTCCCCCTCGGGGGAGGTGAGAAACTCTAGGGGGGCAGTGAAGCAGAAATGGGCGGTTGGGGGGCGATAGGAGACCCACTCAATAATTACATTTCTGTTGTCATACTAACTTTGAGTGACCAAATGTCATGAAAAACAGTATGATCAACAAACATGTATGCATGTAATTTGTAAACAAAAACTTAGCGTTT
>Ga0210059_1012482_pt1 | contig 12829 bp, 7 predicted proteins | sample Ectturendosymbi2_FD_188042 | JGI IMG/M metagenome (GOLD analysis project Ga0210059, IMG submission 188042) | Ecteinascidia turbinata endosymbiont from Florida, USA - Sample 2 (SPAdes) (version 2) | ecosystem: Host-associated > Tunicates > Ascidians > Unclassified | place: Key West, Florida...
TTCCCGTGAGACGGGCATCGCATCGCAGCAATTGGAACAAACAGGATTGCAAAGTGACAATCACGAGATGGCCTTGCCGCGGCACTTTGAAGACATGGTACAATAAACAAACCACCTTTACGTGAAACATACACGGTTACTATTGTCATACAACGAAGTTTCCACTCTCTCAGTATCTGTGAAGATAAATGGTATCACTGCGAAGTCTGTGAAGATAAACGTGACGCGCAAATTCTATTTGTTTGTGTTCTTTGACGCTGTCCGACCTTCATCACCGCCCAGTGTGCTACTGCTAACTTTATTGTTCACCTCCATCACAGGGTTTAACGGCGTACTCCACAGATTTGTTGACATCGTGTCAAATGGAAACTCACTCAAGCATGCTACCTACGTTCTTAATAATTCATAACGGCGAGTTGTTCCAGGCACTTAATAGGTCTGATGAGCTTCTTGACCACTGGCGCTGGTTGGATAGTTTCCATGTTCTCTATCTAGTGAAATCATTTGTTTGAGTAAAAATTATTTCCTTGTTTTTATTTGTTCCAGTTTGTATTTGTCGCTACTTGTGTTTTGGCGTCACTCAGTTTACTTAAAGATATTTTGATTTCCGAGCTTGTGTTCTGATTCATTCATTGTATTCTTTAGTTTGCTTGCTTTCTCTTTCCTTACTTTTGCCTTTCAACTTTCGACCCGTAAGGTTTGCTTGCAAATTACAGGACTGAACATAGGCGGATCCAGAGGGTGGGTCTAAGGGGGCTGAAGCTCCCCCCTAATTTTTTTCAGATACGTTTTTTGATCGATGGTTCCCTACCCAGAAATGTCCATTGGGATGATTTTTTTGTATAGCCTTTAAATAAATCATTTCTTGCACAGGGATAGGGACGAAAATATTAAATGCAAAGCTTATTTTGCTGAATTTGGGCAGTAGGAATGCATTTACAGCTTTGTTTGGGGTGGTTAAGCCCACCAAAGCCCACCCGTGGCGACGGGACTGAGTGGACTGTGGACAAAAGTTGAATAAGTTGCAGATCATACTATTTTTCCTATAAGCTTTTATGAATGAGTGCAGATCATGCTATTACTGTAGTTAAGCGAAGGCATTAAAATTACGCATCAATGAACCTACAATGCAGTTAACTACAGGCTAGGTTAGAGCGCTCAGTGACAGCGCAAATTCCAAAACAGCAAACCTAACCGTTAAACGTAGTCTACATGTCAGGTAGACTTAAGATGAACTGCTCTAGATCAGCTGTAGGCTATGCTGAAGAAAAGATGACTACTGACTAGCATCATACCTACCAGCAACAATTTTCGGACAAACGTTCAGCTCAGCACGAAATCAGATGCTTTCTTATCGACCAATATTCTGATGTCTCTAACAATTTTTTTCAACCGACTGTACAGTATTTCTAAAATTGCGTTACCACGATATAGCCGCGTTACGTACAAAAAAATTGAATGGATGAGAATTCGGTGATTGATTTACTGCAAACTTTATGTTTCCCGCTGTGACATGGAAAAATCATCTCTGATCACTTTCAATGCCTTTGTGATGCAAAAAACACCTGCCAGGGCGAAGTGCCAGCACGGTTATTGCTTTCGAGTTTCTTCGTATGTTTGTCTCTTCGCGTACACTAAGCGTTTTTTTGGGGAAAATTGTTCTTGTTTTCGAAATAATTTACCTTTTTATCGACCTTCAAGTTGTTGTCTTTGGTCAAATGACTTCGATGATCAACAGCATTTTGTTTTGAATAGTTTGTGATTGATAGTTTGCCACTGACGGGCAGGTATTTTTGTAACAAATTTCGCCATTTTGGCTTGACAACCGTGATGTGCAGGAGCGGGATTGTGCCATCTTGACACCCCCTCGTTACGTCTCTGGTGTTATGCAATAAAAATCGGTAATTTTTCCCAACATAAACAAATTTTCAAGTCCGAAAGTCATTAACTTCTACTCCATGCACATCTGCAATTTACGAACACAATACGGCATGGATCTTGCACAGACTGCCAACAGAGTTTACTGGCGGCATTTCAGGTTTCTTCGTGTAGTTTTTGTGTCACTTTTATGCCTGCCCCACGCGTTGTTTTTGCGTGATCCTATGTTTGTTTTGCTAATAATAATAAATGTTTTCTGACAATCAACAAGTTACTTTCTTAAGGTTAGATAAGTTTGAGAATAATTTCTGAATGGTTTCGAAGGCCGCTCCCGCTCCGAACACGTGTTAGTAAGCCTGGGTAATGGTGAGAATGCGATCGAGCCAAAATGTGTATGGTTATGAACCGTGTTTGTTAAAAAAGTTACCTGAGAAGTTGGGTCTTCACTGCTATGCAGTCAGTATACATCCGGATGAACTCGTCCGTGAGCCCCCCCCCCAAAAAAAAAAATCCTGGATCCGCCTGTGCTGAAGATGCGTAATTTGACGTGAAAGCGATTTCCTACTAAAAATTTGCTAAAAGTACTTGATTATAGATGTGGGCAAGTTTGGATCATCGCAAAAAGATGAAAGCAGAGCACAGTCGGTTGATTCCTCAAGCTTGCAGAAAAGCTAGAGCTTTTAACTGTCCATCCTTTGGTTGTCAAACTTTTTGTTTACGACGTAGTTTGTATTTGAAATGTGACAAATCTGATGTGTCTAAAGCGCAGCATAGTTTCCATCAAACCAACAATGAATAACGGAGTTGTAGCCTTGAAGTAATATGAACATCTTTGCGATTGTTTGGATGAAATCCTTTTACTTAGGCCTATTAAAGCATTAGTTTAAAAAATAAACTTTGCTAGAGCTTTGTTTCGGTATTCCAAGTTTGAAAACATAGGTTCGTTTTGGCATATTGTAATTGGAGTAGCAAACATCAAGGTTAAAATCGTATTTTAAAAAATCTTACCTTCATTGCGCTGATGGAGAGTGGCTACCAAATGAAGACTACACTATCTGTGCGACCGCTGTCAATCACTGTGGTCTAATTAAAACATCTTACTTTGTCATACTGGATAAAATTACATAGTTACGAATGGTGCGTAACGTAGGTTATTTATATCTTTTAAAGTTTCCCACATACACCGGAGAAACGGCATGAGATTAAAAGAAGCAGCTTGCTCTGCTTAGAACAGGGATGGGGAACCTGCCGCCCGCGCGAACATTTGATATGGCCCGCATCAGAATTTTCGTTACCCAAGTTACAGTACAACATCGTGTCGAAACGAAGCTCCAGGAAGCAGGCACTTAGATAGTAATTCGAAAGAAGTCACTCTTCCGCATAGTTAGATAAAGGTAGAATTTTAGGATGAAATTGATTGATTTTGCTGAACGCCAGTGATTAATGCACGATTTATGCGGCCCTTGATAGTAAATAGGTTCCCCACCCCTGGCTGGGAACCTACGCATCAAGTGTCTGACAATCGCTGATTAGGAGGAAGTAATTGATGTGGGAGTACCGTAACGCGCAATACAATTTCGAAAGTCAGCTCTTGTCACGTATGTTTTCATGCAAATCACACGCTGAAAAAGACAAAGCATTCTTAACACTTGCACTTTGAATCATTTTACTGTTAATGGCACAAAAACCTTTTTAAGCTATTACCATTCTGCTGAACGTCTTACAAATCGCACTATCACCTTGCTCAAATAGATGTAAGGCATAACACAAGTTCTCTCAAGTGGACTTCTGCCTATGGGCATGGGGCTGTTAGATTGCGACTGTGATGTCGTTGGAACCATTCGCATGACAAGGCTGCTTTCTTAACGATGGTTGTCCAGAACTGATCACACCAGAAGGCAAATGGCAGTGATGTTAACAGACACAAAGCTTATTTTTTTACAACGCTCATTATTGCATTTCCAATGTGACGAAAGTATGGCACCAGTCAGTAAATTCCTTACGTTGTTAAAAGCTTACGCTAGTTAGTTCAGCGTTACGATTTACTTCTTCATAAAAACGTGAAAAGGATTTCAAAGGTAATTACAATCAAGAGCATTAAGCCCTACAAGCAAAGTAAAATTTTCTTCAAAGCCAAGGTATTTTTAAGAAATGTTATCAGTTTTGACAAAAAGTCGGTTATCAACATGAACATTGTTTTCATCTTAAGCACAGCTTCACAACGTCATTGATCGGACTTGCCATATTTTCAGATTATAGAAAGTTACAAAACTTTTTTTTACAAAGTGGTTTCTTTTACAAAGTTTATCTAATAAATCAGAGGGGGTTTGTGGCAGAAAAAGGGCAAAACCATCAACCACCCAGTCCAGTTAAGAAACGTGTGGCCAGCACACTCCTTTGCAGCTGTTTTGACAGCTAAGAATACTTCAGTGTTTTAAAAGCTGGGAAATCAGTCGCAGTGGTGGTATTTTCCTCCCCCAAATGCACCTCCTGTGTGTCCGATGAGGTGAGAGTGACTGGGTGTGAAATTGCTTGATGCACTCTCTCTATCTGCCACGGCTGTCCTCCTCATTGCTGAATAAGACACAGTTTTTTTCCTTTGATGAAACAGTACATTTTTTGAATATTTGTTGACGCCAAGATGCCAGATGGTTTGCCGAAACACTTTAATTCTCATAAGGTGACATATTGGATTTTTAAATTCTCCCGAGATTGCATTCTGCAGACTTACGTGCCTCAGCGTACCGCGAATGCAAAGGAAATTTGGCTTTGTTCTGTTGCGATTCGGAGAGCTCGAGCAGCAAGCTCGCCAAGTTTCACACTGCGACAGCAAGCAACAACAGAGCTCACAGGCCGTCCTCACTCTATTATTGCGTGTTCGAACTACATGCAGGGATGTGCTATTCTTAGCGCACATCCCTTCCGATGTGTATCGCACATTCAACACCGCGCCTACAGTTCTGAAATCATGCCTTGCAGGTTACATTCTTTTGTCGAACAACATCTTTCACGTGCTAGTTCCACCACGTTTTTTGCCTTTTTTCGCCACACTGAGTCATTTCCATATACCCGAGCAACTGGTGAAGCTACATCTGCTTTGAACAGGCACCACTCCACAGCCGCGTCCGCTGTGCTTTCCGGGATCTCTCGGAACAAGGAAAATACGCTGCATGCAAAATACCTTCTTACATCTTTATTGCTCAGGGACTTCAATTTTAATCGGTAGGATCTCCTTGCCGTGCAGGCATAGGCGTAGCCAGGAGGACCGTGGTTCCCTCCACATTTCCAGCGTATCTTGTCATTTTGCGCTTTGAGAGGTGGTGTCCCAAACAAAATACTGTTGCTCGCTTAAAGTCAAAAGATATGCCGCCCCAAAAATATTTGATCTGGCTACGCTACTGCCGGCAGGTTTGTGTAGGTCCTATTGGTTTACAAAACGTAAGTTGCAGACCACCAGGTGGCGATCTCTCAACAGTTCTGCACCCGTTTTGACACGAACGTCAAACTGATCGGAACAAGTCAGCTGAAACTGAAAAACCAATGAGTGACAGTTGACCCAACAAATCTCTGCATCAGGTGTGCTTGTGAAAATCTCTATGTTGGAAAAAGGTGTTCATGATGCACAGTGCGTTGTTACAGCACAGTTGCAGTAGGAGCCTTCCGTTGCCGTTTAGGTCAGCATCACCATGTTGACCAATCACATCCCTTCATACTACCCAGCATCGTTCCCAACTTGTTCATTGAAGTCTCTCAAATGGATCGTGAATTTGTTAGCTTTGCAAGGCATTCCTAATGTATACTGTGCCATGAATTTCGGCTACACTGCACATGCGTTTAGGGTGTATACCTGTACCAAACCCAGGGCGTCTTACAATTTCGACATCAGCATGCTCACCTTTTCTACTTGGAAAGGATCCATTCATCAACACAACATTCCAGATGAAAATTTACAAGTATCCCCAACTCAGCCTGGGCAAATGTGCTGGCACAATGCCGGAATAGAAGTCTCCACCCATCGTCCAGCTCAACAGCATTAGAACCACGACGCTTTGTCGAAGAGATGGATATCGCTTGGCTTCCTGGATCCGTTCATGCTTTTTACCTGTGAAGTGATGTTCCAGTATCCAATTGCTAGAACTAGCTTATGGCAAGATTGCCGTTTACGCGTGGCTTTCAAAGAAGAACTCTGCGCTGTCCTATTGTAGGAGAGGCCTTACATTGAGTCTACTGCAAGTTCAGTCATGCGGCAATCACTACACCTGAAAGGGAGAGGCTAAGGATGGCGCAATCACTTTCATTGTCTGGACAGAGTGAACGATATTTTGCCTCCTTTCTGCCACAATACCCCCTAAAAGATGATTTTAACAAAAAATATTTTTCTTTGAAAAATATCATTTTAATTTGCAACTTCTTTAAAAACTGAATTTTTTTCCATAAAAACAATTTCATGATGAATTTTGTTTACTGCGCCAACAACGCATTTCACATAGCGTTTGGAAAGAAGTCATGTTGTAAATTCATATATTGCGTGTTCTCTATCTTCAAGCTGTTTTTTGTGTAAAAAGTGATCGCTAACATTGTTTCTGTTGTTTCTTCTGAGGTATGTTGCTTTGAATTCTCTCAGGGAAGTCTAAAGTCTTTTATAATAATCTCTATTGTTGTCGATTTTAAAACATAGCTGTCGCTATAGTAAGCGGAAATTATAAACTGCATGTTATGACTTGAAACTTTTCGTATGCTGGGTTTTTATTGCCCACCTTGGCTTGGAGTTGGATTAATCTAAGTGCAGTGGATAGATGTTATGGGTGGAACGTGGATTACTAGCACACAAGCAGTGGTGGACTTGGGGTTGGGGGGCCCGAGGCAAGATTGAAAAAGGAGCTCTCTGATGACGTCATCATTCTATCATACTCAGTCAACCGCGATAAGACCTTTTGATCAAACCAAGGAAGGGGATACGTGGGCCGCCCAGGAGGATACGTTCCTGAGACTACGGCATGATTGACATAACATAAAATGCAAAAAGATACATAACTTTAAAAACACTGATAGCTGGGAAGAAAAAGCTAGCAACACATAAAATTTAAGCGGTAGAAATCTAGCATCGTACCCCACTTTTAGTTTTACAGTTGCTGTTGGAGACCCCTTGGAAAGCAGAGCACTTTCACATTACAGTTGCTTGCTATTGGGGTCCTTTTGAAAGCACAGTACTTACACATTGCAGTCGCTGTTGGAGACACCTTAATAAACAGTAAAGAGTACTTGACCCATTACAGTAGATGATGGGGCCCCCTTTGAAAGCAGAGTACTTGCACACTGCAGTTGCTGTAGTGGGCCCTTTTGAAAGCAGAGTACTTTCGCATTACAGTTTCTGTTGGGGGCCCTTCGAAAGCAGAGTACTTATTTACACTTTGCAGTTGCTGTTTGGGACTCCTTCGAAAGCAGAGTGCTGTTGCAATCGGAAAGCCCGAGCGGCAAGTGCGCAAAGCTTCACACTGTGGCAGCAAGCAACAATAGAAATCACGCGCCGCGATCACTCTTCGCGTAGGCTAGTTAATACGTTCAATCACTCACATGTTAGTAATATCAGCAAAGATTACACGCAGCGATCACTCTGTTATTGCTTGTTTGCGCCACAAATATGAGTGTTATTCTTCGCGCACATCCCGTTCGTGGTGAATCTCACATTCAACTTAACGCCAACCGAGAAGTTGCAACAGTACTTGGGCCTACGCATTGTAGTGGCTGTTGGGGGCTCCTTTGAAAGCATAGTTCTTAATTTTGATTTGCTTCGGAGAATATTATATAAGTGGATAAAAGAAATGTTTTCGAAAACAAAAATACTTTTGTGAAAAATATAAGTTTGTTTCAAAAATCAATTCTTCTTCGTGAAACATATTTTTGTATTATTGTTTTTCAAAATATAACTAAATTGTTACATGGTGCAATGGACCACCATACTCCCCTGCATGCCACGATTTGAGGCAATTTTGTGGTTTTGATGCTGGCGGTTAGTAGCTTAGAGGGATGAATTACCGTTATTGAGTAAAACATTCAGCTGCGACATAATTTTGGAATTTATTGATAAAAGATCAATGACCTTTGTGTGAATATCGGGCATAATTTTGGAAACGGGGCAATTGACGACCTTTATTTCAAGTCATACGTTAACAATGAGTTCGAACGAAACATGGGGAAGAATTTGTTTCTGTCTCCCGGTTTTGTTTTGACGAAAACTATTTAAATTACAAATATGAAGGTGGTCCCGCACTTCCAATAACCGAAGCCTGGCGCCGTGCCTACTTAGCAGAATCACCAATATTCTTTTCTCCATGGTAAAGATCTCGGTGTGCTGACGTATGTCATTATGTCACACTGATTGGATTTTTCAACAAAACAAGTTCTAGTTTTGCAGCCAGCTGTTTGAGGAAATCTCCAACCTGGTATTCCATCCCTTTGCAACGATTCAAGCTTGCACATATCATTTAGCAATAATAGCAATAGCAATCGAGAAAAAAATTTTGCGATTACTCAGGACTCATAAAACAAATTTTTTCTCTAATTTTCCACTGCCCGTTACGGCCTGTTGAAGCCACTTTGATCGTCTGAGACAAGACCGCGCGTAAAGCGCAGAGTATCGTTGTCAATCAGAGTGCTGTATAGCCGTTCACGATCGGTGCCAGCAGTTTTGTAATCGGTCTAGTGAGTTACGGAGTCGTTCTTTGGCTTTATTATTTAGGTTTTGTTCTTAGCACAGTACGTGGTTTTTCTAACTTTGTTTCATTGTCAACTTTCGCATAGGACTGAAGATGTGTCGAACACTCAACTAGTTTCCTTGTGCAAATAAATTATTGCGACTGATTCGCTTGATGTGTGGTCACTGCTGTGGCTTTGCTATTATTGCTGATTGGATTTTTATCGCTGTTCTTTGGCTGGTTATGTACCTTGCGTTAAATTACCAGCAGTAACTGTTAGCAATTTTAGTTGTTCCAAACAAGTATGACCAGTAAAAGTAACAGTAAGTTCTAGCAAACCCGCTTATAGGTTAGCAGTTGCAAGAAAACCTTAAACTTGAATGAACCTGACAGTTCCAGCTGAGAATATAATCTTCACATTGAGTGTCCGATACCCATCCTCATCAATCAGTTCCGATCACTTGTAATGTTTGGTAGGTTCAAAATGTTCTTATTATTTTTTTCCCATTACACAGCTCTTCTAAGCAATCATGAGAAATTGCTTTAGTCGCTGATGTACGGACTGGCTCATTTTTCGGTTTGGCCTATTTTTTATCACCACGTGTTTTTCTCGAGATTGCTTTGGCTGCCTTGCACTAACGGTCCCCCCGTACTGTTTATTGTGTAAGTGCTTTTCGTGTTAGCTGCGCACCACTGCTAGTCAATGAGACGCAGACGTTGGCAGTCAGGTACACAATTGAGTCTTTCCACAAGAGGCCAGTGCCTTACAAGGGCGCGAATGCGCACAACCTTGATGGAGTTGTATATCCAAATCCTGGTTTCACAGCCGTGTTGTGTGGAACTCTGCTGATGAGCTTCCAGCCATCAAACGCAATAACAATCGAACTCAACAAGCAATGAATAAATACATTTTCCTGAAGACATCCAGGTCGTCTGAAGCGGCATCTCGTGGATGGTTGGAACACAGCAACATTGCTGTGGTGATAAAATGAGCCGAAGCGTATCATGACGTCGACCAAGCGAAGCGCATCGAGGCGTCAACCAGGGTCATGGTGCTGTAGCTTTTCCGTAGCTGTGCGCCGGTATGCTATAAGCTCGTGGTTTTATGCGCCGCGGCAAGCCGAGGCCTTGGGCAAACCCGCTGCTGTGCAGCTGTGAGAGTATTTGGTAGGCACAGATGAAATATGTTGCAAGCAATGCGACAGAAGGAAAGTCGTGGTTAATGATCGGTTTAGCACATTGTACAGATTTTCAGAAGACGAGGTAAGAGATCAGCGGGAAGTACAGCGCATACGGAGGCCGCACGAATCATGTGCCTGAACAAATGTATGTTCATTTCAAGGGCCGCGCAAACGAAATGGACTTTTTGTCAACAGAAGGCGACTCTCCAGATTTGGAATTTGCGGAAACGTTTTCATAAAAGTTTGAATTATGTTTTTTCGTTGGCTTGAAACAATTTGAATGGTTGCAGTACGTTGTTCGGAGAAAAACGTTCAGATTAGAACAATGGTACTACAGCACTAGCGTTCCCTTGCATTTTTGGCAGGGCACTAAAATATAGCGCTTTGTTGTCAATTCTTTTGAAATTCTCAATCGAGTCTGTGCTGACTGCAGCAATCCCGATCGCTTTTCTGTATCGAGCTACAATTAATTGCCAACACCACACCCAGTGCTCCCCTAGGCCAAGGGTTTGATGATTGAAAAAACCTAACTTCCAACTATTTGTTATGTTTCTTCTTAGGATGTGCGCACGCAGGTTTGTGCTCCGCTGAGGGTAGTAGGCCCTGCCTGAGACACAGGTTTAAATGCGGCCCACATACAGAGTAAAAGCTAAAATGGAGAGTGAGGTCGAGTGGTTTGGAACAGATTGCGAGCTATCAAGGCATAACGAATTTAGATGTTTAAAGACCTTTTTCGTTGAACGGATCTAGTTCAGTTGAAAACAGTTTCGAACAAGCTGGCTACGAACTTGGTTAAATATTTGCAAGGAACAATGTTGAACATGTACGGCAATAACACGTTTAGTATCTTACCGAGTATGTACGGAACGATGTGACCTCAATATCTCAGTTGTTCGATGCTACGTCCCTTATCACAAATACTAGCTGTTTCGAAGTGCAAAGCCATATGACGTCACGCTTACGAGCCGCAAACGTCACAAACGATTATTAGATAGAACATCGAGTTATAGCGTATTCGCAAAATAAAAGAACGCATTGCGTTGTACAGAGGATGTTGATTGTTACATCAACAGATGACACACACGTCACGACTGCTCTTTTGAACGCAAGAGTCGCGATACTTTCCTAACTCAAAGTTGTAGATTCCTGTGTTTCCGTGACCATGCGACGTTTAAGACATTACACATTCGGCGTTGCTGTGAACAACCCTACCTCGCACGTCAGGTCAATCAGTCCGTCACTATATAATTATGACGTAGGCTAATTATTGTGTCACGGTCTGGGCGTATTTTTTCGGTCAAGGACCGCATGTTTTTAAATGCCCCCAAAAAATTAAGTCAATTCGGTCATGAGGTCTGAAAAGGTAAGCTAGTGAATACTGTTAAGTGAGTTTTAATAATATGGGACAACTGGCCGAAGTGTCTCAGCGAAACAAACCCAGGTCACGGTATGTGACAGTGTGATTAAGTGGAAATGTGAAAAGTGCCTGTGGTTGAGTGCAGGTCATCAGAGTCGATGATTGCTCATTTTTATTTTTCCCGCGCCTCATTTTTATTTGTTTGTCGGGCTAATCGATATCGACATTACGTGAAACGGACAATACGCGCGTTTGATGTCAAATATGTTGGGAAGGGAATGTCAAATATGTTGCGCATTTTCGATATTCGGCTTTTAGACATTTCTCCCCACACTCAGAAATTTGAGGATACTTAGATACGGTAGAGCGTGAAACAAAAAGCGAAAACAGTTTGCGGACAAACAATTTGTGCTTGTGATGAGACGCCCTTTAGCAAACAACACGGTTACTAGACGCGATAGTAAAGAAATTTGTAATTTGCTGGCCATTGTCAAGTTAGTACCTTACAAATTCCTTGGTATATCAACAGTTCAATGCATTGCAGAAGCGAGCTAAACACACATCGTCGTCGAGGTACTGTGTGTTTCTTGTGGCATTGGACTTTTAGCCAGGCACGCAAGCAATTGCTTCAAACAAGCTGTTTGCTCTGAAGGTGACAAACGTGGAAACTAGTCTCCACAAAGGTAATAAATCTTTTGACTCCATCAGCAATGGGAAATCGATTTCACGTAAACCCTGCGTGTCCTCAGTCTTGAAACCCGCAAGCAACGCTTAGGGTGAAACGCAGAAAGGTTAAAGCTAGAGCAGAGCATGCTCCACACTGAAATGAATTCAAACTCTACACTTGTGCGAGGATTGGTTACTTGAATATAGAAATGTGCAAGTTTGAATCACAGTCGGCTAATTTCTCGAAAACCTACAGCAAACTAGAGCTTTCAACAATGACAATCATTGGTGAAGGAACCTTGTTTAAAGGGGAGGGGGGCACAAGTGCAAGTCAAGAAAACTATAGAAAATGTTTGTTGTTTGAATTGGCAACTGTGACGTCACAAGCATTGGAATACGACGTGATTAAATTTTGTTAGCACGTTTAAGCAATTTTATGCAATGTTTTACAAGCCCTCAACGACCCTATCTACACTACAACCTGTCTATCTACACTGCAGTCTGTCCATCTACACTACAACCTGTCTATCTACACTACAACCTGTCTATCTACACTACAACCTGTCTATCTACGCTACACTGACTTCAGCACATAAATACAACTGGTTGTTCCTGCTAATTCTGTTACTTAAACTTATTTAGGCAGAAATCAAAAATAAAAAGTGAGGTGAGCCTAGGCCCATGCGGTCACCCCAGTTCCGCTGCCTATGATGACAACATAGGTATTTGAATTGCTACTGGTTCAGGGTCGGCTTTTTGAAACTTACGATGTTTGTCTGAAACATTACTTTCCTATATCCCAAGCACGACTAGTTGGTAAACACCAAATTGTGCGATACAGTGCGCAGGTATTAACGGCACAGCGTTTTCCAATCTTCGTGGAACCAACCCAAGTCTGGCACGTTTTTCGCAACATAGTGCTCTTGGCTATTGAAAGAACTGTGACGTACAAGTACCTTGGTGTAATTATAGATGAAAAACTGACTTGGAAAGAGCATTGTAAACAGTTGTGTGGTACTATATCCAAATATGTTGGTGTAATGTATAAAGTT
>Ga0210059_1012483_pt1 | contig 12829 bp, 8 predicted proteins | sample Ectturendosymbi2_FD_188042 | JGI IMG/M metagenome (GOLD analysis project Ga0210059, IMG submission 188042) | Ecteinascidia turbinata endosymbiont from Florida, USA - Sample 2 (SPAdes) (version 2) | ecosystem: Host-associated > Tunicates > Ascidians > Unclassified | place: Key West, Florida...
TCTACTTACTTGTATTCTGCTTTGGAGCGTATCATATGAATTGTCGTGCCAAGACCTTAAAAATTGGAACTTTCTTCAGTCTGGCCAAGCGCTCGGCATAATGACTGCAGCAGGGAAATTCTCCATTGCGGATGCAAGCTTCGTCGGAGTCCGTTGGTGTTGCCTACTGGCCTTCCCATCGGAACAACCCCGTCGAAGACCAACTGTGTGCGGTTGAGAAATGGGCGATCTCTTCAACACCCTAAACAAATCTCTGCCCGGGCGATCGTCAATGCCACTGGAAGGACAATTCATGTGTTGTGCATTGTCTGTACTCGCAATTGCGTTGTATAAGAACTTTCCGCAAAATGTTCTTGTGTTTTCGTCGTTCTGATCGCCGCGAAAGCGACGGCATGGGCCATGTATGTATATGAATGGATAGCAAATATTTCAGCAAAATGAGGAACATTTACGCGCGAAACACCACGAGAGAAGCAAATGCCGCGCTCGCCTCCCTTTAAAACACACCACTGGTTACAGATGCATGGCCACTTAGCGCTTGTGTCGAAAGCCAAGATGATTTGGCATGTTGAGTGTGATGCTTCAAATGTGGGGAGTTCAGCAATGCTTTCTCAAACTGGCCGACCGCTTACGTTTTTGTCAACGTCAGTCAAGGCAAGCGTGTGAACTTCATTACCCCGCTGTGGCAAAATAAGGCACCGCGATTATCTAAACAAGGAAATGGCACATATTTCCGGCTGGTCGCCATTTCACCTTAGTCACTGAACCAAAACTCAGTTTCTTTGAAGAACGAAAATATCATTAACAAACTCTTACAAACGTTGTTTGTGGCCAACGGGGTCCGATATAAACGTGGTCTGTTAAGTATGGGTCTGTTATGAAAGGGTCTTTTTCAAACGATTTATCATGAAGTACAGGTTGTTTTCAGAGGAAACAATTTCAAATTACATGCAATGTCGACATCAGAACCACCGCCTGGAACCAGCATGCTTTCAAGCATGCGCCACTTTGAACAAACAAACCCGTCAAAGAATTTTTCTGTTCAGGTTTTGAAAATTTCAGGTTGGATTTCTTATCATCCTATTGCATTCCAAACCTTTAATGTTTTGACAGCAAGAAAAGCTTCGGATGCATTGAGGGTATTTTCCTCCCCCAAATGCACATCCTCTGTGTTAAATGTTCTTAAAGTGACATGGTTCATAATGTCTTTGGAAAATTGCATCCATCTGCCAAGGATATGTGTTGGATGTATAGCAATATTTTGATAACTAATGTATTGCAATATTGCTACAACAGGTGTTTTTACTGCCGCAGCCGATTGTGCAAAGGTGCCTCTGAATTTGTTTGCAAAATGAAGGAATTCACAAGCCTTTACGTGCCATTGTCATCTTTCAGTGAGGCTTGAAGCAATACAACAGGGCATTTGACAAAGTCCGTGTGGCAGCCTGTAGATGGCAACACACGTGAATAATGTGGTCCTCGGTATATGTTGTTCAAGGGTAACATGTCACTGTGATAGATGCCACACGCAAACAATCGAAATTTAAGAACAGTGCAGCTTAGCATCATCAAGGAGATTTATGTGGATGATCTCGAATTTTGCGGGTTGCTTTCTTGTTAGCTTAATGGCCGGAATAAATATCATCGTTTTGTGCTCTCTCCAGGCTTTCATGGCGATGTAGATGACTGAAAAATCGGCGAACTTAACACTGACGCCGTACAAGGAGACAATTTGAGTGGCAGGAATTTTTTGTTACAGTTAAAGACAATTTCATGTTCAGCACGATATTCACCGAACGTATTGTGAATACCACAAGCCTTTGATGAACATTGGGACGGGGAGCAAACACACAAATGACTAGCAAAGTTTTCATTAGGTGATCCATTTTACGAAATTTGCGCTTCTTCTCTGAAATCTGCAATCACAGTTAACAGATGAAGCACTCACAGGCTAGATCAAGCACAAGAAAAGCAAAAAAAAACAACAAAAGCTACAGACTAAACTGAACAATTTGAAACACATTCATTGAAAATACAATTGACAGATTTGACTGTGTCGCCTCTGTGGAGACTGATTACTTGGAAGCCGGTCTGTGGAAATGCTGAGCATTACAAAGTCAAAAGAAAAGCTCGTTCGGCTGACTTTGCGAAAATTTGCAGCAAACCTAAAGCTTTCATTTGTCTTTGACCCGGAGAGCGAACTTCAAATAACTCATCATTCCAAAATGCTTGAATTGTCACTGAAGTCATAACAGAGCGCACCTCCATCATGCGATACAAAAGAGAAAAATCTTGTTGCTCCATCAAGCCGTCGAAAATGCGTTGCGTTTGACTTGTTGGTGAAGCGACAATAGAGACACTTACATAAAGATTTACTGAAACTAAAGGATATTTCTAAAACAGTCATAGATCAGTGGAAAGCATGAACAACGGTGAATGGCAGCACAATTTACAGAGAACTCTGCAACAACAGTTTTAAATGCATAGAAAAGTGCAACTGGATACAAATTAAACAGGCTTGCCACAATAAACGGCAGAGTTTTAACGAAAGCAGCCACTTGAAAAGGAGAAATCACCTGTTCATCAACGTGGCATACGTAGAGTGTTCGTGGCATACGTAGAGTGTTCAGTCTTTCATGAATTTTGTGTAAATGGTATAAACGCGTATTGCGATTGAGGAAATCTCCAGCAGCGTACAAACGCGAATCGATATAACGCTCGGACACAAATGCAAGATCTTTCCATTCAAGTCAACTTTTCAAACAGTTGGCCAAATTTCATGAACACACGTTCGAGTCGTAAGTACAAGCGCTCTTGAAAACTCCATCCATCGTTTTAGCAAATGCTTAGCATTAAGAGAATGCAGTGCACTCTTAACTATGCCGGCAGGACTAATGCAATGTCAATCACAGAAACACCAAAATACAAAAGTGGTTGAAAATGTTGACCAATGTCCACAAGCATACCTGCATTTCACTGCGGCAAACTACACGAGTGCGGTAAAAAGATAAAAGCATATTTCACCTGTCCGCAAAAGGTGAGGTAATAAGGTAAAAATATATCATATCGGCAATGCTTTGTTGTTACACTCCATATAGCGTTTGAAGTTTTTGGTTAGTACAGGTGGTCTTACGGTTAAGTACGATTATCTCAACACTTCAAGCCAGAAATAGGTTCTACGGATGTTTGTGTTTCACAAGAAGGTCGAGTAGGTGGAACACGTCATACGGTCGGAGGTGTTTGAATGTTGCAAGTTATGAGGAAGAATCTCTGAGCAAGACAATAGCAACCCCAACGAAACTGTGAAAGGTAGAAACTCTGATTTTATGCATTGATCGAATTCAAAACCTCAGGTTTATTCTAACAGCAATCAAGACAATGATTGAGATAGGGGGTAACTTTTGCAACATGTCAGAAATATTTAACAAATGGTGGAATCCTTAGACAACAGCTAAGAAACACAGATCCATACTTCAAACCAGATTAAATCGACATCAAAATACAGACGTATTTCAACGCATACGCTTTGACCGTTTCCTTAATGTTCTTTACATTATTTTTTGCACTAATGTCATTCCAGTGTGGTCACAAGAAGGGGACTGGTTCCTGCTGTCTTGCATGAAAAAAACACAAGAAGACATCGAAAAAAGCATGGCCTTACATGGCAAGACTTATAACTAATTAAGAAAAAATTTTCACAAAAAAGCTTAATCTCGTAAAATGTGACGATGCAATCTGCTTCGACGCAAAAGGACATCCTGGTGTACCACTTCAATTGCATTAATTAGTAGTTAAATATCTTTGCAGCCTGATTAAATGCACTCCGGGCCGGATGAAAAGGCTTCGTGGGCCGGATTTGCCCGACAGGCCGTAGTTTGAAGAGCCCTGGGCTACCAGACTGCTTCCACAGTGTTCGATGCAATAGTGGCAAATTTGGCAATTGGCGAATCAGTGGCAGCACCACTCATAAATGGTTTCCTAACACCCACCCAAGAACGCCGAACACGATGCTGGACAATCCATACAGCATGTACCTGTTTTCAACCCATCGGTATAAAGAATACCAGGAATAGAGTCCAGCCAATCAACTATGGCAGGAGTGGGCAAACTACGGCCCGCCGGCACTTGCAGATACCCCTACGCATGTAGAATACATTTATGAAACATTTACTATTTTAGGTTTCGCTTTTACAATTTTAGGTTTTGCTATGAAAAAGGCCAGGATAAAACCGTTTTCAACCGTTTACTGTGCACTGTTCAGCCTTACTAAATTCGACTATTGTAGCTTTTTGTACGTATTTTAAAAATGACAGCATATAGGAGATTTAAAACAGTCCCGTCACCACGAGGGGGCACTGGTGGGCTCAGCCCCTTCATATTTAAATATGAAGCACTATAAACCATTGGAGATCTTAACAAATTTTTAGGATGTCAAGACCCTGCGCAAAGGTAAAGCCCCTATTGAATCCTTTCTGGCGACCGTTCTGGTTTAAATCTCACATCCTTTCGCGCTACGGTTTCGTTGCGTTCGATTATATTAGCAGTCTGAAAAAGTAACCAACACGTGAATCGTGAACCTAGCGGTTGCAAACATTTGGGTGCGTTGTACTTGACGTGTTTTTCTCGTGTGTGTGTGAGATTTTTACAGCCGCGGTAAGCGAGTCGCAACAGTGGCGATTTCAACGATTCCGCGTCACAGAAGGCTTTTGCGTCGAAGGCAGCAACAAACGCAGCGATCGTTGGGCACTCTGGTAATGATTTAGAATATTTATTGATTGTACTTTTAGAGCGTCAGTATCGTTATCTTCGGCTTTGCGCAAACTGATTAACGCTGTTCCATTTTTTCCTCGTAACAGCGGGAGAAGGACCTCACAAGGGGATTAGCCTAACGTAGGGTCTCGAATCAGCTAAATCCGGCCCTGCAGCAGAGTACCGATGAATGCAAACAATCAGACGAATCGTCGAGAACTCAAATGCCATTGTTGATGTCACAAACAGTAATTGCATAATCATGCTACTGCTGTGGTGCAATGCACGAGATAACTTGTCATTTATTCATTTATGCTGCTCCAGGCACTCAGTGAAGAAATTGAAATGAAAAATCTAAATCTTCTAGTAACGTTTCTAGTGCAAAAAGGTGTGGGAACGCGTTCCCACACCAAAAAGAGGTGTGGGAACGCCGTTCCCACGCGTTCACACCCCACTTCACCCTTTGCACGGCGACCCTTTCAAGAAGAAAATCTGTAATGAAAACAAATGAATAACTGGTTTATACAATCTATAGACCCAACACATGACTGGGTCAATGAGCGAAATCACATAGAAGGGACGACTTACTTGGGACGACTTACTTGGCCCATTAGTGCACTGCACTGTTTTTGTCAAAAACTTGAAACCCATTCGTTCCTCTGTTTGTGGCTTTTGTTTGTTTCTAATTTTCACTTCATCCTCTTCCAAGATCTGAGGGTGCGAGTTCAGTAGACAAATGTATACTCAATCAATATCAGCACTGTATAACTCATTGCTGTGCAAAGATTCCTTTCAACAAAAAAAAAACTTGCAAAGAATGCCCAAGGAATGATTTTTTTACGAACACCTGGATAACACGATTCTAAACGTGTCTAACAATTATATACTCAAGGTTTTATTTCAACAATATCCAGGTATTGTTTTGCCCACAAATATTTGCAGCAAGTGTAATTTCACGGTTTTCTTTCGTTTATATTCGCTAGAAAAGCTTCAAAACTGTAAGTGACGTTCGCAAGCATAGCGTTTCCGAAACTCTGTATTTTATGTTAGGAATCAATCGCTTATTGTTAACGTCATTGCAAGGCTAATTGAGAGCTATATTGGTATGTGATGTTTCTTCTTGCGAAATAACCCAGAATTTGGCAACCTCCAACTGTTTCTCGCTTTGTTACAGTCAATGGGTGTCTCATTTTGGGCAATATGGAAAACGATTAGAAAAACAAGCTGCAAACATTTAGAAAGCAAATGGATTTGCAGTGGAGAATATTGCTTTTGTGCGAATGTGCGTAAAAGTGTATGGATCCGGAAAAATTTGGTGTCACGCAGGAAAATTGTTAAAACAGCAAGATTTGTCATCAACAAAGGAATGTTGAATAAAACTATGCCTCGATGTAGAGATTATACGGCATCCCGTTCACCAATGTCATTTTGGAAGCGGTAACTCCGGTAACTCTGCAAGCTCTGGATTTGTCCCTGGGGAGGTTGTGCAAAAGAGAATGAATGTGAAACAAAAACACTTTAATAGATGAAACAGATACGAGTCTTAATTGTTAAAACGCATCAACAATTTTCAAACAGATGGAGTGTTTGAACGTCTGCTTTTGGTTCAATGAAACTTATGAACGAATCAACTGGAAACAAAAAGAACTGCAAAAGAATTTTCCCCACGCTTGTTGACAAACACTTATTAACTTTAGCGACAAAGGCGCTAAAGTGAGGCATGCCTACGCTATACAGAGTGAATTTATAAACTTTGAGTAAAGATTACAAGCGAGGTTTTATGCAATGCAACTTGCTACAAGTACGTTTGTTGTGGGTTTATGAAGTGCAGCAAAGGCGCGCCCACAGAGAATGAACCTTTTTTTCACCAGGCAGTAAGCCTGCAAGTCAAAAGACAGCTTTGTGTCAGGCAGACCTCAGCAATAGTACAACCCAACAGCAGGACAATAGCTACACAGGAAATAAGGTAGTGCATTTGGCAGTTAGTCATTTGCAACTAAATCTTGCCGTTGCGAAAACAATCATTTCAAAGCTGGTGCAGTTTTGAGAAGCAGTGGATGTTAGTTTGTTGATAAAAACAGAAAAGAATACAGTTCGTACCACATTTTTGTAAAACAAACTGCACTCCAATCTGGTGCAACGTTGCGAAATTCTGATCAAAAGATTTGACAGCAAACTTCCCAGCAGTTCCTCTTTACGCATCAAGAGTAAAACTGCAGTGAAATATCCTGAAACAGCTAACATGAAAACAGAAAGAATGTGCTGAAATCAACAACATGTTTTTAAACGAAGATTCATAAACATATGTTTAACGAACTCCTAAGTTGATACAACGGTTCTTAAACAAACCATTGTATCAACTTAGGAGTTCGTTAAACATACATTTATTCATTTCTCTTAAATGCAACAGAGGCTTGAATTGGTTGATATTTTGATTAGCTGATTCATTGCTTCACATGACACAGAAAATTAACCAGTGCTCTTCAACAGGGGTACCGCAAAACATGTAGTGGGGTTCCGTGATAGTTTCTTGTTATTCAGGGGAAATGATTTGGCTTCAGTATGTTGATGCGTCATTATGAAATATTTAAGATCGCCATGCTGCATTCAGACTCCAAGTAGGCCAGTTAGTTATACAGGAGGTTGAGTGCAGTTAGCGAAACAAAAAATATTGAGATTTTGTGCGTCACTTGTTCATTGTTATGCAGTTAAGAAGAACGTTATTGTTGCATCACAGTTATACGATGTTGCCGGTGTACTGTACAGCTACAGTTCACAATAGAGTAGACAAGTGATGGCGAACCTTTCATAGACTGAGTGCCCAAACAGCAACCCTAAACTAACTTTTGTATTCCAAAATGCCCACACGGCAATTTAACCTGAATGGGCCAAATGAGCTTTTGCATTTGAGAGAACAACTTATGCATTCACATCTTCTGTCTTAAATGCAAACTAACAAAGCTCCAACACTTTCCGCACATAGATATATAATGGTTTCCCACTGCGTGCAATCACTCCAATCGACTCTGTCCAGGCCTCTTGGAGTGATCTTCAATCATCATTTTTTGCTTTTTTCGCTACGCTAATTTTTCGTGTTTAAAACTTGAGTCTACAAAAGCACACATATAATTTTGAAAAATGAAGCACCCAGTTTAAAGCTATTCCTATGAAAAACTACCTAGTACTAAAAAATATATATTCCCTGAATCAACAACCTACTGCAGTGTTTCTCAAAAAATTGTCAATTCCTCTCTTAAAGGCATCTATATCCAGTAACGCATTTAACACGAAAACACATTAATCCTGAAAGTTGGGCTTAAATAGACATAATTATGCTCAAAAGTTGTGATAATCAATTCAAATTTGGTCAGTTCCGAAATAAAGTGTACTGTTACTAGTAACGACAAGATTCTCACTAGAACCACTAAACCACATAGATCAAATCAAAAACAAACCACAAGATCTTTTGGTAAATACTAGTAGTGGCAACCGTATTCTGACTGCAGGCTACAGACCAGCGCAGGAATTCGTGATTGATAGAATTTTATGTGCACACCGATTCGGTTAATTCAAATAACCAACACAATGATTACTAATCATGATAAATCAGTTTACATAGTAATTCTGTATACTTGGTCCACAGATAATCCAGAGATAATGTTCATTTTGCTTCTGTATTCCATGATTTTATGCTGGGGGTATCCAACAGTAATGCAACCATGTATTTTTTACAACTACGTTATTTTTGTCACAACATATTGGAGGAACAAAAGATACTGTGTGTTCCTGCTAAACGTTAGGGGGACATTTACTCCCCGTCCCCCTCAAACTCGCTCCCGTTTAATTGGCTATTGTGATGTAATAATGTGAAAATGTTGTCATTGCTTACCTCTTACAGTTCAGCTTGGCTTGATGCAGGTAGCAGGCTTTACCAAGATCTTCAATTGAAAAACTTCAAGAATAAAGCGAAACGTTTGATATAATTGCTTGCTAGTGTTCTAGCTCTACTCTACGTTCTTAGAAACAAAAAAGGTCCATAATAATTTCCCGTCCAAAACCAAAATAGTGTTACCAAAAATAGTGTTATAACTAGCTGTAGTGTTACCAAAGGGGATAATCTCTGAGGTTACATGCTAGGTAAGTGAGTGTTCCTGATTGAGCACTGGGAGATTAGTTCTCCGCGCCTTAGCAGTGTTTTTCAGGGTGGCTGTCCCGATCTTGGGAACAATTTGGCCCCGAGTCCCTCTTCCTTTCTGATAATAAACTATGTACTGGAGTGACGGTGCGCGTGCCCACAGAGAGGGCTATTGTTGCAACCTCTCCAATGGTGTTGCGTTGATTGTATGCTTCACCACAAACGGGATGTGCGCGAAGAACAAAAATATTTGTTTGTGGCGCGAACAAGCAATAACAGAGTGATCCCGATGAAGTGATCTTGGTGAGTGACCTCTAACAGTGCTTGTGAACCTGGTGAACAGTTGATTGTTCTTGCGAAAGGTGACGACGAGAGTGATCTCGTCGGGTGATCTCTATCGTTGCTTGCTGCCACGGTGCGAAGCTTTGCGCACATGCCGCTCGGGATTTCCGATCGCAACACTATGAGTGCCACCTCAGGCACGCGTGCCATAGGTTCGCCACCACTGGAGAAGACCGAGCAGAAAGTACACTCAGCCTGAGTCTAGTGGAGTAGACTGAGTCACAGACAAGAGCTGCTATTCAACCTTTGTGGGAATAAAGTAAAAACAATGTGAAACCCAACTTTTTACTATTTAGTCAAGCCAGGTGAAGCAAAATAGCATATTTTCATATGTAAAGCAAAATAATAACAACAGCGAAGGTGTGGACGATAATGAGCAATGTAGTTCAAACGTACAACAGGGACCTGATCAGAAGCGGACTAAATGTAATTCAATTGCCAATGTGGTCAACATATGTTTGTGATAAGGGTTCTTTTTGCCGGGTGACCAAATTCTGAATGTAGCAGCTAAATTCCAAAAATGCAAGAATAAGCGAGTCATTAAATTTCTTGCTTTTTAAGTTCTGTAATAACTGTTTACTTGTTGAAGTATCTAATAACGAAATACTTGATTTTCTTACAAGTAATTCGTGTCTTTTAAATTTTTGTTAATGGGGTTCCATGACGAAAGCCAAAGTATATCAGGGGTTTCTCGATGACAAAAAGATCGAGGAGCACTGTAATAAACCGAAACAACCCAGAGTCATCCTGAAAAACAGCAATCAATTGTCAGTGGAATTATATTGTGAAAAACAGTGCCACTGCATTAGATACGATTACTGTAGGAACATGTTGAAGGACAATGTCCGTCTTGTATATAACCAACCACGTTTACCACTTTTTGACAAATGTTGAAAAACAACAATTTACAGATGGAGATAGCAGGCTTAAGTACACAAAAATGTAGATCAAATTTAACTGTGGATATTTGACATTTCGAAAGGATGTTCAAAAAGTATGTAAAATTAGAAAAGTGAGAAAAAGTAATTGATAAGGTAGAACGAAAACAAAACAAAAAGCAATAAAGTGTAATTTTATGAGGAAAAATAGGATGTGCACAGAAAAGAAAAACAAGCATAAAAGTAAATATACATAAAAAGCAGAAAAACTTACATTATCCAAATCACGGAAACTATTAAAAATATAATTTTGTTCCTGCTGAAGTGAAATGTTACTAAAATGCATGCTTATCTTTATCATGTGAAAGATGTTTCAAGTTGTCAATTGAATGTAAAGGTGACGGAAGACAACACAGTCTGGCAATGAAGACCACACTTTTGGGCCAACAAACGCACGCAAACATTCTTATAAAGAAGAGTAAAATCTAGGCAAAAATACAGGGTTAGAAGTGGATGGTCTTGTGAGTGAGAATGAATTTAGCTGAGAAGAAATAAAATAGTTATCAAATTGGTTTGGAAGCAGTTTTTTGTATTCAGACAACATGAATGTGCATACTGATAAGGTACAAAGTTTGGAAAGGCATAAGATAAGTGCTGGAAGGATTCCTCCAGAGACACTGGTTAATTGCGTGCTGTTGGAGGTAGCGCGACCGCATTTGTGTGTTTGAATAGCGCAACAATATAGTTTGTTTGATAACAAACACTGAATTTTGTCGGAATAGATACTGTATGTAGCTATGTGTGGAAAAGTGAATGCACACTAAATAATTTTGTTATTAATTTTCAGATCACAACGAAATCTGATATGAAGCACTTGCTCTGTTTTGTTAGGATTTCCTTTTTACTCTGTTCATGCGTCTCGTTCAACTTTTGTGAAGGTATGGTTTTAGAATACATTACGAATTTTGCAATATCTCAGTGATTTGTGTAACTACTTGACGTCTTTCCTGGCCACGCAAACGTAATATTATGTTTTTTAGAGGGATACTATTCGCAAGGCACATTGATAATAACTGCATTTTTATAGGTTGTTTTAATTTTAATTTTTTTATCTTCAGAATTCTGAGGCTTCCACTTTATTGGCAAATGCAGTTTGTTCTTTTATCACGTAATTCTCCAATGCACCTTATCGGCGAATTTCAAACATTGACCATTTTCCTCCATTGAATTTTTAATAATTTCCTTTAAAATTAAAACAGAGAAACTTCCTCATTTTTTTCTGCACAACTTGAGTTAAAGCATAGTTTACAGCAAGTTAAAGATAGGATGTAAGTGAAATGATTCCTATTACAAAAAAGTGATGGTGATCTCAGACATCCACTGGAATCAATTGAGTAACGGAAACTTTGTGATGCAATTATTGTTTTACGGTATATCATGCGTAAATACGTGTGATTTTAACAAAATGTTCGCACATAGCGAGCAAAAACCAATGACAGTGATTGATGACGTTTTCCAAAATGCTGCCAAGTATTCTTTTTGCTCAAATACAACATTTTTCAAATTGTGCTGCTTTTAGAAAAAACATCTTGCTTGCATCCCAATGCTTCTAACAAGCAACTGATTCACGAAAACTTTTCTTCGATTCATTACGAAATATTAAAAGTAGCAAAGTTGTGAATGGCTGCAAAGTATGCAGCATATTTTGTACTCTCATTTATGTATGCACACCAACACAACTACGGCAATAAAAATTACCTCTACGTTTGCATCAAAATATAAAGTTTTATCCTCAACAACATCAATATTTAATAAACTACTACCAAATTGTTTTTCATTCATTGATTATTATCGTATCTATTTTTCATTTGAGGGAGGTTTGCCATATTGGCGCAAATTTTCTGACTGAGTTTCTAAGTGGTGTTATGCTAGTTTTACAGGATCAGTGGTTCTACCTGACACTGGTGAGGAGTTGAGTGTTTACTTTTCACTAAGTGGCCAGCAGCTCACAACACATCTGACTCATTATCGTGGTAAAAGCATTTACAGATGGTGATCGTGGCAGTTGGCCGCATACTTTTACTTTGGGTTTTGTTGGGACAAGTAAGATACATATAGTTTAATTTGTTGCAGCATGGTTAAGAAAGACTTGTGGAATGACTAAGAGTGAACGAAAGAAGCGAAATGAAAAATAAAAAATGCTTTCACCAAATGCTTGCATCTGAGAAGCCTGCTACCAAAAGTGTTGAAGTAACATTGCGAACCACTGTTAGCCTCATTCGACACCACTTTACACCTCGTTGGACATCACTTTCTAATCCGTTGGGCAGAACTTTGCAGTTTTTCGGACACCGCTTTGTACCTTTTTGGGCACCATCTTGCAGCTCATTGGGAACTACATTGTAGCTTATTGGGCACCACTTTATGACTCAAAAAACTAGGCAAATGCCTATTTGACTCGACATAGACTCGCGCTTTGAACCAATGATTCGAAGTGGCTTGAGGGTTCTTGTGACTCACTTCTAGTTCGATTCGAGCAAGTCATGAATTGACTCTGATTTGACTTCAAAACATTTCAAATTACTCTTACTCGACTCTGACGCGAAGAGCGTGTGACTCAACTCGACTTGTGACTCGACAAATATGAACATGACTTGGCCACATCACTGACAGAGCGATAAAGCTCATGCAGAACTGCCTTTTCCTTACCAATTCGTGCATCAAT
>Ga0210059_1012484_pt1 | contig 12827 bp, 8 predicted proteins | sample Ectturendosymbi2_FD_188042 | JGI IMG/M metagenome (GOLD analysis project Ga0210059, IMG submission 188042) | Ecteinascidia turbinata endosymbiont from Florida, USA - Sample 2 (SPAdes) (version 2) | ecosystem: Host-associated > Tunicates > Ascidians > Unclassified | place: Key West, Florida...
AATTACAAAAATTAAAACGCTGTAACTAGGAGATTTTTCGTATTGCAAGGCTACTACCACATGCTGCATGGATTTAATATTTCGAAACTTGATTTTTTGTCAACACTAGTTTTCACGAATTAATTGGCGGTAATTCTGACATTCTTCACCAGGGACCTATGCTCTAGGTGTGCGGCGCACAGTTTATTATCATAAAGTGATAACGACGTGACTTTGTCCAGATCGTACGATCAAGGGAAAATCACAAAAAAATTAATGGAAAATCACAAAAAAGGTTTGAAAGATAATTATTGACGTTTAGTTGACTTTCTGAGCCAAATTTCAAAACTGTCCTATTTCAACTTGCTTGATTTACCTGACTTTTTGATGCATCTCTGGTTTCCAGTTTCATATTTTGATGTGGCAACCCTGGGTGTGCGCTGATACAGTCGCACACCTGTACTTGCAATATGTGCATCATTTCAAGCTACGTCATTTAATTGGCAGTTCAAGGCGATTGATCATAACAGCTCGCACAAGCCCGTATCTGCTCTGTCCCCCCAGTAGTTGTACGTATAACAGCCACATAATAAAAAAACGAAAATTTTCATGCGTGCTTTATGCACATTCTCAATTCTCGTGTAGTTTAGCAAGTTTCAAACGGTCAACCCCAGTGATGTAACTGGAAGTTTGAGCCAGGGGGAAAAACTAAGCTGAAGTGGACCCACTAGCCAAAACTCAGAAAAAATTTCTAGAGACGATGGTGAATCCGAATGTGGATGGCTATATATTAAAACCTTAAATTACAGGAAAATACTCCGAAAACCGCAAAAAACAGCAACTCACTAAATACGAACATATTACTCAAACCGATATATAAGCTAAGTGATTGCTCGTTTTTAAATGTAACTTGCAAGGGGTGGTGGTTCACCTCTCTGCTCCCAGTCAGTTACACCATTGGTCGACCTGTGTGTTCGCCATTCAAGGCGCATACCTTCTCTGCTCGACTGCTATTCCACGAGACATTCGCGCGGTCTGATGTTTTTGCAGTTCTGAACTGCCCTGTTGTAATGTTGAGTGTTTTACTCCACTGTTTTAATGCGCAGCCTTATATTTTTGCAGTTGTGAACTGCGCTGACGTAGCACTGAGTGTGTTCTGTACCAGCGATTAATTACTGGTTTTACACCCCTGTTTTAACGTGTTGTCGGATACTTTTGCAGTTATGAACTGCTCTGTCGTAGCGTCGAGTGCTGGTGTGTTTTGCTTCGGTCTCCTTAACTTGGAGCGCTCATAACTTATGTTCATTACAGTGACACACTGTACAACAACGAATAGGGAGAGTGCTTGTAGAATGACATGCATGTTCTGTCAATTAATATGAGGTCATATTGTGATGTCACAAGCAGCACATATCCAGTAACAATGTGCACCATGCGCCACTACCTAATATGAGAATTTGGTAGAAGGGTATACAACCAGCCAGACACCCCGGGCATCATCTGACCTCTGCACGCTACTGCTCGGATCCTGAGTGGAATTTAGTCAAACCGCGGTCGTGGGGTTGAAAAATTCATTTTGAGACTGAGAAACAGTCCCAGAAATGGGAACATTGATCTTTCGTGCATTTCAGTGTGAGATGGAACTGGATTATATTATTGTCAGCAGATTGTTACTTGTCCCAGTAGCAAAAGGTTTGTGAAAACATTAACAATTGGTTTCAGTTAATTTATCTGAATTTATCTAGGCTGCAGTGTCACGTTCTGCCGACTTGTGTATACGACTTCGAAACATCTTACGAAAGTGGTTCTTGACTGCAGTTTTAACTCTATCCATATGTCCTTGAAGCTCATAGAATTTTGCACGAATTTTCTTTAGAGGCAAATGTTTCGCGTATTTCAGTTCTTTGCCCCGGAGGTCAAACATTTCTATCAGAAGCACACTTCAAAGAAATCATATCCACTTAGTGAAAACGATGTCAAACGTGAAACAACTTTGGCAAATAATTTGCTTCGGAAAGAGTCCAAGCTGCCTATACCTATATCGTTAGAACATTTTTTTTATTTATGAAAAGCTGCGTTTGATTGCTACTAGTAGCTGTAACTCTTCCCGTCATCTGCACTTCATGCGAGAGGAGTTTTTGAAAAATGAATGGTGGAAACATTTCCGATCAAGCATCTACATCGTTCGTCTTGTTCTTATCCGAACTCGACGGGATCCAGTGCTGGAGGTTCTGAGTTGAGAGGTGATTTCCAAATAGCAGTCTGAATTCGCGTTCTTTTCGAATGCCTCTTTAGAAGTTGACACTGACTTAACCTCTGGAGTCTTTGTCACTTTTTTCTATCCACCCTTCTCGACCAGACTTCAACACGGACCTCGGACATGCTCAATGTCACCAAGCGTTTGACAAGCTAACGATTTGCAACTTTGCACTAGCTGGGTCAGTCCAGAGCAGGAATCATGGCCTTGCCACATTTGTCCACGAACGGTTGGAATGGTCACTGGCCGAATAATCTCCATAGAAATCACCGACTGAGTGGTCGTGCGTAGACGTCGCAGGATATAAGATCACTAACGTCTACAAAGCTCCACCGTCGTGACTCACACCAACGGCCATCCCGACATTCTGAGTCTGTACCTTTTCATCACGTTCCTCGTTAACTCGTTGACGAAATCTTTTTCCGCTCCTTGATTTAGCCAAAGAATAACACAGCCATCCAGTATTCATACTTCTGATTTTTTAACCAAACGCTGGGACACAGCAACCTGCAGCTTCGTCTTCAACGTGGATTTCGTAGTTACGATTCTCATTTTGCCTTCATTGTCCAACATGGAGGAGGGCACAGGTCTTCTTTCGTATACACAATACAGAGCGAGTAGTCGTCAAAAATCAATGTTAAGGAGATATTGCAGGAGGTCTTCCCTGTTAATGTCGGAAATGCTGCACGGAGGTCTCATTACAGGGCATTCTTGCAATATCTGTTCTGCGGTCTGGACAGAGCCACACTCACATTGGTTAGATGTTGCCAGGCCCATCTTTACCATGTTCGCTTTAGAGCGACCGACTCCAGTACGGAGCCGGTTTAGTTGTACCCAAGCTTTTCTGCGGTACTGATATCCATCTGGTTTTGGTGTCAGTTCATTGATGTATAGTTTCAGGGTTGAGGGGACCTGTGGCAAAGCGATACCATCTTTTTCGAGATGTTCCACACATGGCCGTAGCAGCCGCCTTGATTTTAAACGAGTTGGAGTGGGTTGTATATACAACGTGTGATGTAATAGATCAGTGGTTCTTAACCTGGGGTAAATTTAACCTTCCGAGGGGGTAAATTTACTGAATCATAACCTATAGCAAACATGAGCTCTTAGAAAATTACAAAATGTTATAAATTATATTATTAGGCTAGTTAGTTGCAGGACAAAACTCAAACGTACACCTGACATTGTTCTGTTCGTAGCTTGGTGAGAGCGGCTCCATGTCCGGCGTCACGTAACATTATTATAAACTAGGCTTACGGATATATCACACAAACTGGAGATGTTGCACTTTGTCTTATGGTTCAGAGCTACGCATACGTATAAGTTTTCTGTTTTAGTTCACCTTTAAACATGTAGGCTACCAGATTCAATTGATCAGCACATGGGCACAACACTGTTCCTGTTCACGACTTCATTTGGACTTTGTACGTAACAGGAGATTGTAACTCTGTCAGATATGAAAAATCCTCTATTGCGCAATAAGTTTCACTAGTTTCACAAACAATGCTCAGACTGCAGTGTCATTTTTCTCTTTCTTTTCACAGCATGCTATAGACCGCAGCAGGGGCGGATCCAGATAGTAAGTTTAGGGGGGACGATTTCAGTAATATTTGGTAGTCAAGTCTCATTCGCTGGTTCACTATTGTAAGAGAGATGAAGTAGCCTATACTTCCCTGCTGTGACAAAATAATGGATGGCAAAATGGCCTTACATCGCGAATGCTTTTTTCGGAATTGTATGAAATCATGGTGAATAAAGTTACTTTTGTAGGTTTTAGGGTGGGGCGATCGCCCCCATTTGTCCCCGCTGGACCGCAGACAGCCAGCACCGTGGAGGCATTTTTGGTGAATGAGTTAGTCATGAGTTAACAATTGAAGATTTCAACATTTTCAGTTACACTAATATGTCAAAGAAGATATCTCAACTAGAACCATACGTGGACTTCGGGTGGAATTTATCGAAAAACAGATGATATTCAAAAACCTCAAGGTATCTTTTATTCCAAAGCGCTTCGTTATGGTTCCACGAAGCCGTCAATTTTGTAGGCTCATTTTGCTTCACGCCATCCCACACATGTACATGGAAACCACATGTCTTTGCAGATCGAATGCTCTCGATTTCGTGCTGTACAAACTCTGCCTATATTCGGGTTTGTTTCTTAAGACACGATAAGATTAGAAGTATCCTCATGCGTTGCTTTGGCAATAGAAAAACAAAAGAAACTGCATGCAATTTGAGAATGACTTATCAAACCGTACGTTATTAATATGGTGGAATTGGTTTGTGGAATAGAACATAAAAAGAAACTTTAGAAAAATTATTTACCAAAAAGTATGTTGTCGTACAAGTGTTATGTTTTGTGATATTTTAGATCACATAGCAGATGAAGTTTGAAGTAATAAAGCAAGAGGCCCCTTTCGCTAGGTGGGTCAACTAACGTGTCGAACTGCATGTATTTCTTGGTTTACCGTCGATACATACTGTACATGCAGTTGAGTTGAAAGAAGAGTTCTTGATGTGCGTAAGTCTAGAAACGACAAGCGAAGTGACTGATGATCAGGAAGAAATGAATAACTTCTATCAACAACATAAACTCGTGCAATCACATTTGCTCGCTATGCACAGACGGCGCTCCTATGCTTCGTGAAGTCAGGTTTTGCAATTCTAGTGAAGAAACGGGCACTACACGTCATTTCTACTCTTTGTGTTCTTTATCGACACGCACTGCCGAGTTAAGCCTTTCCAGAACACTTGAAAATAGTTTTGAAACACGTAACTGAACGTGTGAATTTTATCAGGCCACGGCAGGCCCGTAACTAGCTTGAGACACCAGGGGTGGCGAAGAGTTTCTGAGAGGGGCCCAATTTTTTCAATCTATACCAATAGTTTTCAAGTATGTCCAACATATTTTTTCCAGGGGAGGGAAATTTTGCAGGGGTGCTTCGCCCACTTGCACCCCCATTTGTTATGGCCTTGGCCAAAGGCTTGTCTTTTCAAACAGCTTTTAAAAGATGAATTGAATGATCTTCAATGTTAATCAATGCTTTATTCCAAATTCAAATCTTGCAACTGTGACTTTTCCAAATTTTGATGTGGATTGGGCAAATTTTTCTACACTGTCGAAGTATGCATTTAAAGTTATTATAACTCTTTAAGATACTTATCTGTGTGAGGCAGGGTTCCCCTCAAAAACGATAAAACGAAACAGCGATCTCGTTGATTCCCAAAGATGGCATGAGAGTATCACTTTCAACCACTGTTCCCAGAGTGTCAGACATTGTGGGTAGAAAACAAGCACAAAAGTATCACTGAGTGACTGACTGGTTGAAATTGTTTGTCATTTTTCAATAGAAGAAAAATCAAACATGGCTGGCTGTATATTCCTTCTTCCTAACCTTTTTCCCCTTGACTCAGTGACATGGCGGTTCGAATGAAACTGTTTTTAGAATTTCAACAACCTCAACAAGACACTTCTTAAAAGTATTCATGCTCCATTGTAAGAGCATTTTATCAAAGTTTGATCTCAGATACTGACAATGTTTCGTACAGGCTTTACCCTAAAGTTGGGTATGACTTGACGCACCAAATGTTGTAGGGTGTAAAATCAATTTTTTGATTTTGTTAAAGGGTAAATGAGACCAAAAAGGTTAAGAACCGCTGTAATACATGATCAGCATGTTTAGCTTTGGTGTATAGGTTCAGACATGAAGTGTCACGTCTGAGTTTTGCGGACTGATTCCAGCCAGCAAGGGTAGATAACTTACTGGGGTACTTTTCAGACATCCTGTAATTGTTCGCATGGCTCCATTCAGCACTACGTCAGCTTTGTGCGAGTGTGAGCTTCGACACCAGACTGGTGCGCAATATTCAGCTGGAGCATATACCAGGGCTAGAGCAGATATTCTGAGAGCTCTGTAGGATGCTCCCCATTTTGTGCCAGCCAGTCGTTTAACTAGGGACTCTCTAGCTGAGACTTCGCTCTTCAGCTGTTCGATGTGATGTTTGAATGTTAGGCTGCGATCCCAATTGATTCCAAGATATTTTGGAGTAGCCTCGTATTTCATGGTTTGTTGTTGATCCAGCCAAATTTTCAGTTGCTTGTTAATTTGGTGGTTACGGATATGGAAGGCAGATGAAACAATTTTGTTTTTGACAGTTTTAATCTCCACCGTTTTAGGTAATTTTGCACAATATTCATATCATGGGAGAGGATGTCTTCTACGTGCTTGAATGCTGGGGCAGCAATAGTCAGAGCAATGTCGTCTGCTAAGGGGTGGGAACTGCTGTACGTCCGCGTTGTCCACACTAGCAAAATCAGTAAAAGTGCACACTACTTGGTGGACACAAGTGAACGTTCATGATTAAGAACAGTTTTCATAACAATGTCTCTGGATTGATACAACCCTATAGCACACGGGAGTAGATGAGATTCGTGTCATACACATTATTGTTTCCAATCTTTGCTACCTTTCTCTTCACTGCCATGGTCAATAACAACTTGGATAAAAGAGTAAGTCCATCAGGCCAGCTCTTTTCAAGTGACACAATTTGTCCATTCCCAATATCCACTCCGTCACGTGCGTTCACCATTTCAGGTGAAATCAGACCAGTAACAACATTGATTGAAGCAACGGGATGACTATATGGATCCAGGGGAACGATGCAAGTCAGACGTTTTCGTATCTTGTCCCTATCTTTTGCGTCCGAAGTGATGCGTGATGGCTTCTGTTTCATGACTCGTCACCTCCCTCCTGTGGCGTATGCAGAAAATTTTCATGGGGGGGCTTCATTCAGTGGCATATGGTAGTCATTTGTATTTGGTGTTCGCTGTTTGTGACGTCACATTCATGTTTCCAAACCAACTTTTTTCGCGAAATTTGTTGACACAATATGCATGTTCTTCTGCACTCACTCCCCATAATTTATGCGTCATTGCACTGAATATAAACTATCAGCGCTCCAGGTTAGGATATCGGAGGAAAATGAAATCAACGCTCCTACACAGCAGTTCATAATTGCAAAAATATCAGGCTGTACGTTGAAACAGGGGAGTAAAACATCATCACTGGGTCAGGGCAATCTACAACTGCAAAATCAAGCTGGGCTGATCTCTCGTTAAATACGAGCAGTTGAACATAGAAAGTGTACGGCTGGACTGTTTAACGCACAACCCGATTTGCAAAGATCGAATCTTGCTACGATCTTGCAAAGATTGAATCAACAGTTCTATCATGCTACAGAAACTGGTAATGTAGCCAATGCGGTCATCACTTGCGCTGCTCAGCCTTAGCAGACAAAATAAAGAATATTGCTTCGGATAGAGTGAACTATCGCGGAACACAATCTTAAATATGCGTAATGGACGAAAAGTCTGCAAAAAGTGGTGAGATGGTTTTTGGATGCAGGCAATAACCCAGATTCTCACTAAAACCTAATTATCACTTTTTGGTCCATTTGCAATGTTCCTTGAAATTTGCATGCAAATTCATTTCGTGTTATTTGCATTAAGTCGACAATTAAACAAGCAAAAAGTATGCGAAAACAATTATCTCCTTTGCGCAGGTAATAAAGTTTTTTACAATGTCAAGCTCAAGGGGGGGGGGTTAACCCAAAAACCCCTTGCTTACGCCCTTGCCTCCCTCTCTCCACTGTGATCGGACATGTTCGCGATATCTTGGATGATCCTGCTGCAGGTTTCCGTACTGTATTCCCATCGTTTCATGGTTTCGGCTTCAGATTAATGCCTATTATTTCGTTTGTCCTTGTCCGTAACGCATGAAGGTTATCTATATCCAGATGTCAGGCTCCAAGAAAAAACAGCCAATGAACATGACAACCGATATCCACCATCAACAACCTTTCGGCTGTTATACACTTGAGGACGGGGTTTTTTCAATGTATTTTTATATTACTGTACATAGTAAGGCCTACAATTTTTTCTCTGCTGAAAATTTTTTGCAGTAGTACAAATGTCTTACTAGTTTATAAGCTATAACAGGAGGTGGATCGGGAAGGACTAAAATTGATTCCTTCCCTGATAAATGTTTATGATGCTCTGAAAATGAGAATTATCTCTATTTTCGGCTAAAAACCTGTTCAATCAAGCTTACGTGTATGCAGAAGCTTCTGCGTCTTGCTAACAATTGTAGTTACAGTAAATGAGAGCACATTTGGGTGCCAAATTGTAAGTATTTATTTGACGGGTTTTTGTGTCAAATAAGCTGCCCATGTGATGTAGCCAAGCATTTTTCGTGAGTTCGTTTAGCTACACCCGGGACGGTTGTCACAGAAGTTAGTCTGCTTAACCTTCCCAAAAATATAATTTTATCGTGCTTTCATTCTGTTCTTATTCTCTCAAATAAATTCTATTTGTTTTTGACTATTCACGTAGGATTCAAACTGGTATATTTCCTACGCTTAGGTATTCAACGTTTGCGCGTTATTCATATTACATAGAAGTAAAATACACCAAGTTATCTTAGAAACAATCCGATAACTTGCATTTGTAGAATCAGGATCATCAATAAAACTGTCCATCAATTGTCAATTGGGTCAATAGAATAGATAACACATTTGAAAACCCATTTTGTCCAATGTAGAAACTTCCAACATAGAGTGTGCGTCCAGAAATCCAAATTCTTCGTCGGCTGACTCGGGTCAAAGCCGTCTCGTATTTATACCGGAAGTCTCTGTTTCTTTAAATCATCTTGACTGGAGGGGGCGTGGTTAGACGCCATTTCTAGGTTTCTTCTTTTTAGGTTTTCCGTTTGTCTTCGTCTCTGAAGCTTTTCTCTGCCCTGCATGTGACCATATATGGTATGAAGCGAGGACTCAAATCTACCCCGTTTATTCGTCGGAACTGGCTCTTTGGCTGTGGTCTTTATCTTTAATGATCCAAATGTAATACAGGATGTTTCTTTAGCTATGATTCATCCGTGGGTGGAATTTCCTGACTTCCACACGTGGTTATCTTGCTATACTTTTTTGCAAGAGTCGTTGGTCGTCTGCAATCCAGGCTTGTTATCTTTTGACCAACATTAACCTTTAGTGACCAGTGGCGACCTTTGGTGACCAGTGGTGACTTGTAGTAACCTTCTTAGGTTTGCACTTTGTATAAATTTATATCTTGAACCTTTGGTTAAGGTATTTTTATAGACTGTTCACTTGGTGCCATTTGTCTTCCTTGTTATCTAAAAAGTCTTTTACTGGCCTCATAACATGTGAATATTGTCCTTTCAAGCTTTTGTATTCCAATTTTTGTTGTGGGTATAACACGCTCTCAACACAATTACTTCTAAATCACGTTTGATCAACTCATTCTCACTTTCAATGATAAGAATGTTTTTATTTGCTGAGAACAGGTTTATTGCATCAGCATTTTCTCAAAACGTCATCTACGGCTTTGGAGATTCCCCTTTGCGAAGTCATTTGAAGAGTCGTTTTCGCCAGGTCGCCGTTGCTGATCCTATCAAAAACGGCGGCCCTTACTTCGATATTTTTGCAGACAGTATTGCTGTTATCAATACTTCAATGGTTTAATCTGATTATTCGCTCATTAAACACGTATAGACTCAATGGTTATTATGATACAATGCGCAGTAATTGAGATATGGACGAATACGTGATTTTCAGTAATGTCTGTCTCAGTATGCGTATTCAGCAAAAAATAAAGGCGTAATCTTTACTGAAGCGGCTTAATCTCATTCTTTATCCCTCAAAACAGGGGGATAGATACCACAATTATTTTGATATCATGCATAGTGACTGAGATATTGACGAAAGAAGGATTTTCCTTAATGGCGGCCTTAATTTGCATATTGGGGGGATTGACCAAGGATGACAGAGTGGCATCATGCAGATTCTTAGAGAGCACACTTCGGAGATATGGAAACAGCGAAAAAACTTTGTACGGACGGTATTGCACGCTTATCGGTCCCTGCCACCGAACTAACAAGCAGTGCCTTGGCTGCGCGCACACTGCCTATCCTACCTTGTGCGGTAAAGTCGTTTTAACGGAACAACTACATTGCATCAACACATGAAAAAGGATTTTCCTGCAAGAAAACGTGTGGTAGAAATGAGCTCTGAAGCGTATACTTCCTGATTTATAAGTTTATCTCTGTTTGTCCATTTTAAATGCAAGAGGTTTTTCAAACGTGAGAGAAATAATCACGCAGTTAGTTTTGTCATAAACAAGTTGTTAGTTTTGTCATAATCATGTAGTTTAGTTTTGCCATAATCATTTAATTAGTTGTGTCATTCGCTGAAGACAAAGTGTACACAAATCAGATGTCAAAATTTTCAAGTTCTTTATTTGCTTTCTATACGAGACCTTGCAAATAATTAGCATGCATTCTTCCATCTTCGGCAAAATGCAAGAATTATGCAAAAAAGTGAGTAGAAAATTTCCCACTTCTAAAGCTATGAGTTCAGTCTGCGCAAGATTATGCTACACCTGTTTTTGTTGTTGTTTAGCACATCGGTGCATTGTGATGTTTTGGGCGCACCAGTCCATCAACAGCACGGATCAGGGGTGTGGCAAGATGAAAAATGGGCGTTGCACATTGCAAGAAGTTTTCACTGGTAGCACTGGAACATTTCGTGAGGTAGGCAATTGTTTAAGTTGAAATAGTAGACCTGCAACTTTGCGTATAGGCTAAGGTCTTGTTGTCTACTTCATTTTATTTCCGCATGTGCGTGGAGCTACTGAAGCGCTGTGACTGCTTTTTTGTAAAACTTTCATATGCTTCATTCGTGTGGATGTGCTGGTCAAATTAATCTCTAGGGTAGTGGTTTGCAAACTCTGGGCCAAGGCCCAATTGTGGGCCTTGTATCACTTATTATTGGGCCACGCAACATTTCATGTTGTGGGCCGCGTGTTACGTAAGAGATCCAGTCCTGCGCTGGTTCCACGGGCAATAACATAGGTTACCAACAATGGAGCATTGACTGTTTGACGTTAATAAAGCATTTTTTGTCATTATACGGTTTATGGTATTAACATAGCATCAGTGGCGTGCAGAGGGGGAGGGGGCGAACGGGGTGACGACCCCGGGCATCCAAGACAGGGGTGCATCCAAAGAGTGAAATTGCAAAAATTAAATGCTAATAATAGATGATTTTTCCTATTGTAAGGCTACTAACCCATTCTGCATGGATTTAATTTTTCGAAACTTGTTTTTTGTCACCACTAGTTTTTACTTATTCAAATGCCAATGATTCTCACATCAATACCAGGGACCTTTACTCTGCGTGTACACCCAATCAAAATGATAGCGACGTGAGTTTTTCTCATCGTGCGATCAAGGGAAAATCACCAAAAAGGATTGAAAGATAATTATGGAACGTTTAATTGATTTTCTGAGCCTAATTTCAAAACTGTCCTATTTCAACTTGCTTGATTTAACCGACTTTTTGATGCCTCACTAGTTTCCCGTCTCGTTTTTCGAATGGCAACTCTGGGTGTGCGCTAATACAGCCGCACACCTGTGCATGCAATACGTGCATCATTTCGAGCTTCGTCAGTAATTGTCAGTTCAGGCGCGTTGATCATAACGGCTCACACAAGCACCAGCATTTTGAGTGACCTCACTGCAGCTTACCTCTTCTTTAGTATAGCATAATTTTTGACAATCTGTTTCATATAGTCGCATGTGTTTACGCAGTAAAACAATGTTCAGCGGTAAACAGACAAGCATTGCTTCAGCTCTACAACTGTATAGGTCAAAAACCCTGTGGTTACTCCCTAATTATTGAGTAGGAGCAATTAGTCACATAATGTGTCAACGCCCTGAATTTGCCCAACTTGGAGATTAAGTGAAAGTAGCTACCCACTGAAAATGAAAATTTATTCGGTAATGACCACTGACCCCCTTGCTGCTTCGCCCAAATTCCTTGAGTAGGAGCAGTAAGTCACAAGATGTGTCTACGCACTGAATGTTCCCAAATTAAAGATTAAATGAAATTATCTACGCCCTGAAACTAAAATTAGCTCAAAAATGGTCACTAAGCCTCCTACTTCTACGCTCTAATTGCAATGGCAGGAGCAGTAAGTCACAAGATGTGTCTACGCCCAGACTTTGCCAAACCTGAAGATTAATTGAAAGTAGGCAAGTCCTGAAAATGACCATCAAGACCACTGTTCATACGCCCTCATTTCGTGAGTAGGAGCAATTAGTCACAAGATGTCTCTACTCCCTGAATTTTCTCAACTTCAAAATTAACAGTGAAAGTAGCTACGCCCTGAAAATGAAAATTTCGCGTAAATGACCACTGAGCCCCCATGCTGCTACACCCTGAAGCGACTAAGGATGAGCATTGGTCAGTCAAGTAAATATTTATGTGTAGTACTGTTGACGTGTCTCTCACTCTGTAACACACAAGCACCAGCGGTGAATCTGATTCACGCTGTCCTATGCGATGTTGAAGGCGTTACTCAGGCTCGCGGCTGTTAGAGACACGAAACAGGCAGGAGAGTTGAGAGGTGACACTGTACGCTTTATTGCCTCGAGTTCTGCACGTTTTTTTATGATGCAAAACGGCAGCATTTATCGACCATTAAAACAAACGGTGACTTGTCTTTTACGATTAT
>Ga0210059_1012485_pt1 | contig 12825 bp, 9 predicted proteins | sample Ectturendosymbi2_FD_188042 | JGI IMG/M metagenome (GOLD analysis project Ga0210059, IMG submission 188042) | Ecteinascidia turbinata endosymbiont from Florida, USA - Sample 2 (SPAdes) (version 2) | ecosystem: Host-associated > Tunicates > Ascidians > Unclassified | place: Key West, Florida...
CCAGATCCATACGTCAAAACATGGCTTGGAAAAGGGAGAAGAGCAGCTCACTCAACAAGTGGCATGGCTCGTCAAAAGCCGAAAGAGGATAATTACTATGAACCTTTGTGGAAAGCTTTTAAATAATGTTCTATATTTGTGTTGTGGTAATCTCTTGACGTGCGGGAATGGTGGAGGTTTTACATTTAGACAACTCAAGCTGCATTGCCTGACCCACTTTCGAAGTTAGTGAAACGTAGCCTATAACACTTTTTGCTTGATTTTGAAATGGCTATTTTCAAAAGGCACAATAAATTTTTTGTGTTTTTAAGATGTACAATAGAGGGTGGGCAAAAAGTAGACGTGTTCTTGATTGCTTTGTTACAATTATGGCTGAAATTTCGTGACGGTATTGATAAATACTAGATCGTTCCGGTAAGAAAATTATTCTACTTTCACCACTGTTGTAACCCCAGTTGACATGTTGGCAGTTGAAGTCACCAACGTAAAACTGTGGTGTGGGAACGTCGGGATGGCCGTTGACAGGCGTTAATGATCTTATATCCTGCGACATCAACGCACAACCACTCAGTCTCTGATTATTTTGGAGACTGGTTGACCAGTTACCATTCCAGCCGCTCGTGGACAAATGTGGCAAGGCCGTGGTTCCTGCTCAGGACTGACCCAGGTTGTGAAAAGTTGGGAATCACTAGCTTGTCTGCAGTTGTGCAGTGGGTCTCGTGTAGGACGATGATGAAATCTTGTTCTTATAGGCTAGCTGCTCAATGACGGAGATCTTGTTAGCAGTGATCCCCTCGGTGTTCAGCTGGAGTATGTTGGGTCGTGGGTCATCTTCGGCAGCATTTCTGCTGCGGCGCCCTGAGAAGGGCGTATTATGACCCACCCCAGCAGGCCGAAGACATCCAGCGCGGGTAGCAGCGGTTGCTCTTGTGGTGACAGATTTGGTAAGCATTTCAAGAAATGCCGCAACGGGGAGGGCCACGTGAAGACATCTGTCCTCCTCCCCTATGGGAGTAATGTAATAGCAAACGCTTTTCGTTCATTGTTTGTTTTTTAATTGTCGCTTCAGCAGTATAAATGCTTTCCATATGCATGCAACTGCGCAAGCTTCGTTTGGGAAACGTGATGGGCTATTTAGCTATTTAATAGACTCTTATGTTGGGAATTGAGTTGTCAATGAAAGAAGAAATGCCCTTCTAACCAGGTCGAGAAAACGTTTGAAACATTATTTTTCCTTGTCTCGCTGCGGACAGCCAAAACACTGTCAAACACCAGCGCGCAGCATCTACAGTATGCTTTAGGATACATCTTTTCAAATCTTTTTGTAGATTGTTAAAACACCAACAGTGTTCTTATTTACTGTGTAGCTTGTGAAAATGGAGGCCCATCTTTTTGGACCCGCTTCAAAAGTTTTGTGAATTAATTATATAAAGCACTTTTAAAACGTGGTGATTCCCAAACAGATCACATAGTTCGACTAACAAAATTGCCACTTTGTTGGTACTTTACAAAATGTTACCACTTTCGTGTGATACCCAACGATTGTCACAGAGAACCTGGGATTTTTAAACAAGTAAAAACCATTTTGACGCCCTCATATATGACTGCCCTCTCCAAACGTCCAGTCATGGACCCGCCTCTCGTTTCACTATTGGTTCGTTCCTATTCCCCGTCTAAACTGGAGACAGTGCAGCAGCAAGGCTAAGTTCCGCCCGGGGCCAACCACAAAAGTGCCGCCCTTACCACCCCTCAAATTTAGTAACAAAAATTTCAAATGAAAGGTCATGTTTCGTGTTTATTTAAAGATATAAGAATTGATAAGGCATCTTGAAAATCACAATCAACCACTCACAAACTGAAATAAGCCTTGTTTTTCATTGTCGTTTATGAGTCTTTGCTTTTTTTGCTTGTCGCCACCTTTCTCATCATTACTTTTTCTATTTTTGCTTTCTTGACATATGCATATACGTACCCGATATGTTTCGTCAAATTTTCTTCCCTGCTGTTTTTTAGTCTCCGGTAAGCCCATCGCTTGGCATTTCAATAGTTTACTCGTTCCAAGAGATCTAACGAAAAACTTAAGGGATGCAATAGCGGCATACTTGCTTTACAGATGTAAACATTTGTGTATGTTAAAATTTCGTGTAGTATCCCCGTTTTTAACTAAAATAAGTATGTGTACTGCATAGCAGGCTATAATAAATAAATCTAATATTATGATCTCAGTGATGTAAAGAAAGTTCCAATGTTCACTTTACGTTCAAGTAGTGGTTTTGTCCTCTTAGAATATATAAAAGGCTTCAAACGTTAACTCTGTTCGCACTTGCGCGAAGCCCTCTATATGTGCGCGGACCCATTTTGAAAAAATACATCCGACAATGGTTGTTGAGAAGCGCTGGCTTACAGTCTTCATCGTGGCTTGCGCACTTGGTTTAGCTGTTGGATTGAAACTCTTCCAATTATACGTGTATAGTGTTATTCCTTGCCTTTGTTCGTTACCAACAGAACTATCACCAGAAGACCTTCAATAGGGGCTTTGCGTTTGTACAGGAGGGATTGACAGTCCACAGCTTGACAAAAAATCCACTGATTTATAGTGTTTCATATTTCACATTGGATGGGGAGCTTGAAGCTTTGTTTGGGGGACAAAGCCCCAGTGGTGACGGGAATGGTTAATAACAGACGTCCATTTCGAAAACTGCATTACCAAACCATGCCAGGTGGACATCCGCCTTTTCATTGCTCAGCAGTGATTACAACGTCTTGCGTTCGACAGTAATTGCGTTGAACAACTTTGTTCAGTACAGCCATTGCTAAGTTGTGCATCTGTTTTGATTAAAGTCCTTTTTAATAAAATCTTTAACCACATTCGTGTCTAAACATATGGTTTATCGTTGCGTTAGGTTTTCAGACTAAGGTTCTTGCCTCAAATTCATCAAAATGAGAGCAACACCTTTTTTAAGCTTTTCTTGTTGAATTGAATTTTTCTATGACTGCAAATGTTAAGTATATGGTTGAGCAAAGAAGACTTTTACGAAGCTCACGCAGCCTATCTGCTGGCTCTGATTCACTCTACTTGCCGTTCAAACCGACAATCTCAGCTCAAAGTTACCCACGCACACCCCAACAGCACTACCCCGCTTCAAGAACGTCATTTTCCGACAAAATTACATCATGCAAAAAAACAACCATTATATAGAACGGAGCATTGCAGAGTTCTTCACTGCAACCGCCAAAGTTTTATGTTGATAAGCCCACGCAGGCCCGTAGCCACGAGGGAGCATTCGGGGGCAGTGACACCCCAAATTTTGTTGCACCCAGAAAAATTTGTTTTAAGCATATAGTAAAAGCAAAACCCTTGCCCACCTATAAATGTATTGTGCGCCACCAAATATTGAAACCTGGCTACGGGCCTGAGCCCACCTAGTGACTAGGCTACACCTTATGGCACTTATTGAAAATATCCCACTGAACATCAAAAAATAGCATGAGATGTGCCAAGAAATATTTTTTTATAATTTTGGCAACGGCAATCAGCGGCATGCCAACGCCTCAAATGTGCTCTTACCGGGGCAGTTGAGGCGAACGATCATGCCCAAGGAGCGTTACGGCGATTCATTCAGGGTTTGTGAATCGGACACACATAACATTCCATGTGAGAGGCGGACACTATACACCACCGTGCAGTGCCATATTAGCTGTGAGACCCGTGCGGCACAGGCCTCAGGGCCCCTGCAGTCAAGGGGCCCCCAACATGAAAGCTGGAATTCATCAGTTATAGCCTAACTACACGCTGCAGATTATGCGTGCAAGCGCAACAGGAAAAAGCACATTACAGGCGCTCGTGACGTCATTGAATCCACATTGATTTAGGGAGTTCTTGATGAAATTATAGAAGACAGCAGTGAAAAAGCTGACACGAAGGCGAAGGCTGCAGGCATTAGCAGCATGTTCAGAAAATTTAAAAAATGGCTTTATTACTGAACTTTGGGATTGCGTTCTATCTCGTTTTGACGCTGCAGCTAAGTTACTGCAAAGTGCAAGCCTATCACTGAATACCGTTGTTAAAATGCTACTGTCATCTAAAAGAATTTTTACTTCATTAACAAGACAATTTGACAACTATGAGGCATTGGGAAAGAACAAAACTGATAAAAATCACCATCAAGCCGAAAGACGACGAACCAGGTGTCGTTACGTCACTGAAAAGACTGACTATGCTTCAGGTCTGACGTCCGCGCAATGAGTGTGAGCTTTCCTGTAGAGATCTGTTTAGATTTAATACATATTTTTCCAATAGTGGATCAACTCATATTGGCCTTAGATAAACGGACGGATATTTATAGGAAGCTCAGTAATCGCTTTAGATTCTCTCTAAGCTTGGAAGAGATACAGCGAACATTCACGACATGGGTATTGCTGGTGAGAAACTTGCTGTTGTTTATTCCAATGATATTGAGGAACATTCAGTTGGAAGTGAATTGCTCCAATTCCCTAATTTTGTTAAGTTATGTGTCGGCGAAAAACATGGAGATGAGGCGCACGAAACATTTATGCATCGCCTAATTCAGGAAAGAAACCTGACGTCACATTTTCCAAACACTGCTATCATTCTGCACAGGTATATATCTTTGTTGGATGTGCTCAAACAGCAGTGGTGAAAGGTTATTTTCGAAACTGAAACAGATAAGGAATGAACTCAGGTCATCAATGTCACAGCGACGTTTACATCATTTGTCGCTGATGAGTATTGAGAGAGAATTATTACGGAAACAAAACTGTTGCAAGCTGGTACATGAATTTGCTTGGAAAAAAGAAAGCGAAGTACTGTTGTAGTTGTTTAAAATGTCTAACATGGTGGGAAAAGCTAAGATCGTTTTCGTATTTCTGAGTTTAGTATTACAAACGTTTTCGTTTTCGCATTGCATATCTACCCTTTTCCTATGCGCCTTTCTTTGAATTAGTTTCTCAAATAATTTCATGTGTAGTCGATAGAATGCTTTCGAGGCATCTAAAAACACAGCATGCACAGATGAACCGTGTGTTACAAAGTATGAAGCAGTTTGCTTCAACAAAAATGTACATTGATCAGTACTATGACCAGCCTTAAAACCAAACTGATTGTCTGTGGTACCAAGGAAAGGAGAGATGCTAGATAATATGAAGTGCTCAAGTAGCTTTGACACCACTGAGGCTACTGCCACTGGTCTGTAATTTGATGTGTCAGACATATTCCCATTCTTGTTTTTGCATATGGGAACTATTGTTGTGTTTAAACAGGAATTGGGTATATACCCGTGAACAATACACATATTAAACAGTTCACTGAGAAAAAAATGCAGAGATTCATCTGCATACAGCAAGTGCTCTGCAGAAATACAATCAGGCCTTGGAGCTTTGTTCAAGGGCAGCTTTTGAAAAAGTGATGCCAAGGAGGCAAAAGAACACATGGGCATTTCAAGACCCAGATAGTTCTCCTTACAGTCTATGCTGTGTTCCACAGACTCTGCAGACCCATTGGCAGAGTTTTCAGAGTTTAATGTTCCCTGGACATAGTCTTTCCACATTTTAACAATCTCTGAACCACCATTTGCCCCTCCCACCAATGTTAGCGGTGATGGGGATCTGTTTTTGTTATTGACCTTTTGCCAAAATAACTTCTTGGTGTTATCAGCTTGTAGTGCAGCTGCTAGGCCACTGACCTTATGTATTTCAACATCTTTGCGGAATTGCCGCCTTGAGTATTTGAAATCTTTTTTGTTTTAGCCATGTTCCTGTATATGCCACCAGTCTTGGGCCTATTTCAGTTTACCCATAGCCGGAAGGCTGCCTTTGCAATTTGGTGTTTTGATTTGACCACCGAGTTCCAGCCAGGAATGTTAAATTTACCTTCATTCTTTTTACCTGTTGTTTTAATTACAGAGGATGCAGCAGCAAGCAGAGCACTGGTCAGCTCTGCGTACAAGTTTTCTATTTCTTCCAGATGTTTCTCATCTGTACAATTAAAGTTTTGACAGTGCCTAACCTCTGTGGGCAATTGCAGTTGATCCAGTAGGTTTTTGCTTTCATGGTAGTAGTCCTCTCTTTCCTGGGCCGTAACCTTAAGCCAATCAATTCGACTTGGCTGGGGCTCCATCACCTCATCATCAAATTCAGGAAGGTGGGAGCACTGAATGCTGACTGCCACAGCCCGATGATAAGAAAGTATGCACTCGGTCAACACATCCATATCGAACATTGCTTGATGCACTGAAAAGGATGAGACAAAGTGGTCTATCCAAGAAGTTGTGTTGTGTGCATCACTAATATATGTGAATGTATCCTGGGGTAGTAGTGCATAATCACAAATGATGAAATCATTTTCCATACAAAAGTCTTCTTCGTTTAGCACATCACTAATATAATTATTGTTGAAAAATACTTACGCCATGAACAATTTAATCACCCATTTTTAAAACTATAGTTCTTCGTGCGATTAAAAAAGTTGTTTTGTCTGTTATGAAAACAAGAAAAAACAACGTTAGATGAAGCTTACTCATATCAGGCTGATATTAACTCCATATTTTCATTGCTAAGCTGTCTTTTGTGTTTGTTGGTTTGACGTGTGTTTGCGTTGAGAACATGATGCATAAGACAGTTGGTGCATTACTTCCGAAACCTCACCAGGTTTTGTTTATTTAACCTTTGATAGCGAAACAACCGCAGTGCGTATAAAGATATCCAGGTCACCGCTTGCGCTTAGTCTGACATTTTCTAACAACAAGTTAGTCAACTCTGGCAAAAGTTAGTCACTATATATTCATACACATATCGGTTTGCAGATTTTCTGTGAGTGTGTTTGTTATTATTCTGAATCTGAAGGTTTCTTGAGCCATATTTGAATTTTTTGTGGAAGTCTTGTTTGCAGAATGCTTTTCAACGAATTTGCAGAAAATTTCAAACCGAGTTTATCTACGACAATGAAGAAAAACAGCATGAAGTTGGTAATAATTTCGATCCAAAGCAAACCTCATTGATGTTTTGGTATCGGTGGCCGAAAAAGTTCAAAGGGAAGTAGCTGGACTCAACTCACAGTCTTCAGATTCATCAGATTCGGCAGAAGTACAGTATTTCAGGAAATGTGCACTTTGATACCGCTATCTGGAGGTCAGTGTTTGGAAGTCTAACAGAAACACCAAGAGAGGGCATTTTGAAGTTGTTTGTAACTACTGAGCAATCCAAGTGAAAATGAATGCAACAAATAGTACTACAAGCGTGTTCTTTAGCTGATTTTTGCAATTATACGATGCAGTCGAAAAAAGACAGGCTTTAGACAAGGTCATTTGCTCTACTAGAGCAAGGAAAAATAACATTTGTGGACTGGGTAGCCCTGTACAAAACATGTTGAATACTCTATAGTCGGATTAATAAACTCTATAAATTTTCGCAGTCCACTCAATACCGTCTTGGTATGCCTTTTCAAACAACTAAGGTGTTCTGCTACTGCTGCGTGCACCGTTCACTGTGTGTTGTGACGTTCAAATGCCACATGTCGCCTTGAGGTCGTCAAAAGGACAGCCCTGAGCGTTGCTCTAAAACGCATTGACAATGATTTCCCTTTCGCGTCCAATATTTGCATAGAAAACCATTTCATGCGCCTGTGCCACGCCACAACTAAACGTAAAAAGGCATTTCCCGATCTTGTGTGCCAGGTCATATATTGATTTGCTTGGTTCTTTCCTGTGATTCATAGCCCGCATTCGTTGCAAATGATGAACCGCAGGCGGCACAACTGGACATTCAGTGTTCAAAGAACAATATTAGACAATGTGACAAATCTGTGGAAAAGATCGTTTTGAGTCGCGTTCGTTCGCATGGGACGTTTTCAGATATACTTAGATCAAGTGGAAATCGTCAGTCAAACGATGACACGTGACGCTGGTAGGTGTTTGATTGCTGGACTGACCGTCGACAGCTCGGAAAGCATTTTGGAGCATGACGTATTTCTTTTTTTCTTGTATGAAAAAACGTAACTTTCTACTTTGTCTTTCCCGTGAGCAAAAAAGGTTCGCTTTAAAAACCAACCATAGTTCAATTCTCCAGTCCAAAAGACGTCTGAAAACAGACTCCACCAGGAACCTCTACGCAAAACGCGGAAATTTTACTTCTGATGCAAAGCTGAAAATACCACTCAGTTAGACAGCCCGTTTTGAAAATGCGTTTGCTGTCAGATAGATTGATATTCAATTACCGCTTACGCAGGTAATGGGCGAGAATGCAATGTAAATTTAGATGATAAAATGTCTAAAAAATGATTTCATGGAAAATAAGTTAATGTAGGTGCTCATGCGGACAACATTTTGTGTTCTTTGAAGAAAAGTTAAGGCGAGTTATCAAAGTTTTTCAGCACGGAGTTTGGAAATCAAAAATTAAAATTTGTTTCAGTTTTGTTCAGTAGCACTAAAACTCAGGCAATTTATTTTGTTATAACGGCTGTAGGTAAGTGGCTCACTTTATACTATAAGTGAAAAATTTAATAGTCTGAAACTGCAACAACACGAGCGTAGTCTCTCGAAAATTTACAGCTACCGTATTAGGATTGCAAATAGGCAATCTTCGAAATAAGCGAAACCTGGACTATGAAAAGTATTACCCGTCTTTTACTGCTTGGGCAGAAGAAATTGCACACAGCAGCATAAAGCAAAGCACTGAAAAACACACATTTCCACCACTTGCTGAAAAGTGTTTTTTCATTGAAACGGTAAACTGCCGCTTCTGAAAAAAAGTTGAACCTTGTGGGAAATTTCCTGACTCATGAATGCGAGGTTCATCACCGAAGCTCAACAGAGTTTATGATTTAATAGTGAAAAAATTTTAATATAAAAAAATGACCATTAAGGAAGTGTTTCTGTAGTTCGTTTCATAAACTTTTACAGTATTTTAGTAATTCTCCCCAAAGGTGCAAAATACGACATCGGTTTTTAAGAACTGCTAAAAAACAAAAACCTTTTATGCTTTTTAACTTCTTGGTGATGATGCCACATCAATGCGCAACTACTTGTGGGTGCAACAGCGCTGCAAAATTATTGAGTTGCTTTTCAGGCTTCACGTCTGCAATCCGTCTCCATGGTTTCTCTGAAAACATCCGCGTTAAGTCAAAATAAGAATTTCCTGTTAACCCATCGTTTTGAATGCTCAAAATCTTCTTTTAAGGAACACTGTAAGGGGATAACTGCTCTTGTGACCTTCGATTTTCTACGAAGGTGTGTGCTGATCTCAAAGTTACGAGTGGTGCGCAACAAAATACGTTATCCATGCAAAGCAAGCCAACCATCCTCGAAGACATGGTTTCGGACGGTCTACATTTAAAAGGTGATTTGCTGTGCTTGCTGCAGAGTTTCTCAACATGTGCTCATTAGCACTGACTCTAGAAAATCTGTATGATGAAACTTGTTGGCAGACGGCCTTTAGCTACGCCTCTACTTGCTTTAAAATGAAGCTTGCAAAGGGTACCTGCAAGCTGCAACAGTAAAACTTAAGGTTTCTGTGTTCTAGAAGCATAAGTAAAAATTTAACTGCAATCTCCTTGGAAGGCTTGCACTGAATTTAAAGTGTAATTGCGGATCACAAAGGACTCTACCTCAGCTGTGCAAGTGCATACTACGTTTTATTCTGCTAGGATCACATCGTTTGCAATTTTTTCTTGACAATGAAGATTTTCTTCTCTCTCAGGTACAAGGAATGGCCCAACTCACCCATGTAAGGCTTGTGACAGGCTGTTTGGTCTCCCGGAGAACTTGAGGAAACATCGACTGATCCACCACGACAAGCGGCCGCATAAATGCCCGTACTGCATGAAGACTTTTAAGTTATCGCAACATTTGAAGGAACACGTTCGCATTCACACAGGTAATTCTTCACACAACACTCTGCTGAACAATTTGCTGTAACTGTTTGGCAAAAGAATTGCAACAACTTAACTGCATGGTTGAAAGGTAGGGGTGTAATACTATTTGCATTGCGATTCCAATCTGTATAAAACAATTCATATCAGCGATTTTACCGAAGTAATGGAAGTAGACATTTGCAGATGAAAAGCAAACTTTCATTTGACAAAAAAGTTTTGTTTGGTTTCCTCAACCTTTCGTAATTAGTTTCGTCTTCTCTGTTATCTCTGTATTATAATCTTGACCTACGTTCGACAAGTTTAAAATCAGGTAATTGCCAAAAAACGCCAATGGAAATGAATTAAAAATCAAAGACAAATTTTCAACTTTTTTTAGGGAAAGCAACATTGTTTTTTAAAAGTTTCAAAGACTTCTATCAGTTAATACAGGGGTGCACAACATGTGGCCATACGGCCGAATGCGACCTTCGATAAAAATATATGCGGCCGTGCACACTGCGCATGTTATTTAAAATACTGCTTATGGCAGCCGTGCATTAATAAAAACGCTTTGTCTTTTGTATTACGATGCTTAGTAGAAAGACGGCCAAACAAACGCATGTAGAAGCAGGCTAGACTACGCGTGTGGAAGCAGAACAGAAGCAATGCAAAAAATGTAACGACTCACTGGTGGCCGTAATTTACAAAAGAAACGTAACGCGGCCGGCAATGGCGAAAAGCTTGTGCACCCCTGAGTTAATAGAAACGACTTCTTGTTGCTGTCTGGCTTGTCTGGAAATTCAGCATTGATCGGAATACATAAATGCGTTCAAAGGTATTTTTAGGTTTCAGTGATTTTGAACAGCAATGAAATTGATAAGTTTGATATTCCTACTTGATATTCAAGTCATACGCTATGCTTAAGTTGATCCCTATATGCGGTCAAGGTAAAAAAAGTTCAACAATTTGAGGTAAGGAATTGACAGACTAAAATTTGCAGTAACAATCTAAAGCTAAAAAATTTTAGAATGCAGATAGAAAATTCAGCAATTCCAAATTTTGCAAAATATTAGAAGTACAAACGCTTAAACCACGGGAGTGAAATTTGGGAACTAAATATTGCGATGTACAACTGTTTAAAAGTGTGGTATTCGAACTGATCCCCCTTTGACTAGATCGGTTTGAGTTTTGTGCTATTGAAAATCATCCTGCAAGAATATCGACAAAGCTAGTTTCATGAATAAAATATTGCTGGAATCAAGCAGCGTTTCTAGATCACGTTTTATTTTGTTTTAGCAATATTATAACGGCTTGTTTTGTAGAGTGTTGAAATTACAAGCTTCGGTCTGGAACATTTTTTCAGAGTTTTTGCCTCTTTGATCAATTACATCGCTGTTGAGAGGCATTCGCTGACTCTAATCCAAGTTTTTTTGCCCATTCTCAGGTGAAAAGCCTTACAAATGTCACGTGTGTGGACACGCTTTCTGTCAAATTTCCAACCTGAAATCTCACGAGCAAACGCACAGCAAAACCAAGGCGTTCAAGTGTGGTATATGCGAAAAGCAATTCCGCCGTTCATTTACGCTCAAACAGCATCTAGCAAAGCACATTGACGAAGAACCGTGGCAAGTTTCCATGACCCCTGTGTGCCCTGTCAGAACAAGCGTAAGTTATGTTCAGCCGCATGAGTACGTGTGTGTTCACCGAATCTACAACAGTTTGCTTCGTCTCTGTATCCCCAATGTAAGCAGCATTATTAGACAAGTACGTCGCCTGTTTCAGGACGCGTTTTACACTCTGCAACGCGCTTTGCAGTGGATTGATTTAAAAGTCTATCGAGCAAAGGTCTAATGTGACCGGTTTTTCGGAAGCCAAACCTGTTGATTAAAATATTTTGCGCACACAGTGCCTAACTAAACATAACAAACAAAATAGCTTACTTTCTGGTGAGATGAAAAAGGTAAAGAAACATTCATTTGAAGATCATTAAGAATAAACCATTGTGCTAATTTTACTCAATTCGCGGCCATGAAAAATAAAATGCAAGTTTTTATTTTTGTGTATGTCGCTTTCGGCTCCTGTATCATGACAAGGAATTTGATAAATGAGTCACGACTCACGAACTTAGTTTCGGTAACAATATCCATAGGACAACATGAAATTGCTGGTTTCAAAGAACTTTATGATGTTCTTGGTGACGCGTAAAGTGATGCTTTAAGTTTCCTTTTCTTGTGTTGCCGCCAATTTTCGCAGTTGTAAATATTGCTTGGGAAAATATTACGCGCGAAAATTGCCAACTTTTGGTTCCACCCCGCTTTTTCCAAAAACTTTATTTTCCACTTTCAGATCTCAGCAAACAGGACTAACCATGATCCAGCAAGGCTTGCATATCTTAAGTGAGTGTTAATAAAAATCTTCTAAGATGTAATCGTTGGGCTATTACGCACTTTCTAATCAGTTATGACCCGAGTCCATAGCTTGTCATTGATTCCGCATAATTGGGTCACATTAGGACGAACACAATTTGAACCAATTTGCTCGTTGGCCTGTCTATCAGACGTTCATAAAAAATCTGTATTGTATTTAATTTAACGACAATAAACAAGCATGAATACGCAAGAAATGTGCACACATTAGATCACCTTTCCTCCCTTTCATCACTGAAAATATTTGTGCTCTATCACGTTCATCTAACTAGTTCTTTCCTATTATAGCCTCTAACGCAGTAATAGGCAAGCTTTCTCTCATTGTGGGTCATTTTATGGCTCGCATGTACTGCATCGGGCCACTGATACTCATAGTGGATCCTGCAGAGCAAGTGCCTTTCTTCTCCCGCAGCCTTTTCTTATGGTTGGGGACGAGCGGCTGAGAAAAAGATCTTCAACCTATTTTCAGCGATTTTATTCGTATTCGAAGCGTTTTGACAGTTGCTTCCACAGTTCGTCCTTTCATTCTCAATG
>Ga0210059_1012486_pt1 | contig 12825 bp, 12 predicted proteins | sample Ectturendosymbi2_FD_188042 | JGI IMG/M metagenome (GOLD analysis project Ga0210059, IMG submission 188042) | Ecteinascidia turbinata endosymbiont from Florida, USA - Sample 2 (SPAdes) (version 2) | ecosystem: Host-associated > Tunicates > Ascidians > Unclassified | place: Key West, Florida...
CTATCTCTTTTGCAAAAGTCTCTTTCTCTTGACGAACTCCTTTTCCGCTGGCGTTGTACAACTACAAACTTATCCATTTTTCCTCGCACTCTTCTGACTATCACGGTACCCGAAATTCGAACTACAGGAGGAACAACTCCAGTCGTAACGCATTGCGCAAGACGTGCTGAGTTTCTACGTCATAGCATGTGTGAAGCGGTTTCTCTCAATGCCATTATGACTCATGAATCACAACGTCTTTATCGAAAAGCGACATTCAGCGAGGGTTTCCTATAGTCTTAGCACGATTTGCTTATTGCAGTTGAAGTATAACACTCGTAACGTAACAAGGTAACAGACCACTACACCACTAGTTATAATCGAAATCTTTATATAGCTATGTATGCATGTGCGGAATTGTTTTGTGTTTTAACACATGTCAGCAACAGATTTGTGTTTAGGCGATTTCCGTTAAGGGGGGGGGCTCCAGACCCCTCAGCCCCCCTGCGTGCGCCCCTGGGTGCTGGAAACAAACAATCACTGCCATACAATCTAAGCCACGTTTCTTATATTTGATTTCGTAGTTTTGATGGAGCAATATATCCATTACTAGAAAAGCTTGGTTCATGGATGAATTATGAGCATAAACAATATATGATAACGAACAGTGACGGGGGCAACTGCTTGATTGTATGTGTGCTCCCCTACCAAATTCTAGTCTAGAATTAAGGAATGTGAGAAATGCAGGCATTTGAAATACGTAAAAACTAGCGTTGACAAAAACAGGTTTCGAAAAATTAAATCCATGTAGCATCCAACATGTGTTAGCAGCCTTGCTGTACAAAGAAGCATCTAATTTGTAATTTGACTCTTTGGATGCCTGGAGCTGTCCCCCGATTCGTCCTCTCTTCATCACGCCCCTGGTCTTACCGTAGACTGAAAGCCAATTGGGAAGAACATTTAACGAAATATGCGGGGTCCACCGATGAACATGAGAAGAAGGCAGAAAAAATAGGAAGAGCAAATGGTAAGAGGGTTTGCGGACAAGCAGAAAAAGCAATACCCATAATCGAGAATGATAAACAATCAAGAACCATTGCAGTTTGTGAGCGTTTGATTCTAATGTTGAAGATGTTTTAACATTCCCTGTATCAGTTTTTTTTTAGGAAAATATTAGGTACCCGGTATAGACCTGTAGCGACCCGATTTTTTATTCTAGGGACCCGATTTTTTCTGATTCTAGGGACCCGATGGTAATTTTCTCTGATTCTAGTGACCCGATTTTCAATTTTGGGGACCTGAATCGGGTCCCTAAAACACCATAAAAAAACAAACCTGCCTTAAATCCTTACTAAGCAGGAAACATGATCTTCTTTCAAGTTCTTGTCGGCACATTTGATGGGTGGAAAGAGCCGCACCAGTAAAGTTGGTCCCATGGGGCACTTAGCCTCGCTACGCGACTGCATGGTCTGCTTTATAACTGGATAACTGCTGATGCAATGGTACATCAAGAGCTCTTAGTTTCTGTACGAAGCAGAATTGAATTTTTAAATGTCTATGGGGAAGGAAAAGGGTTGTAAAGTTTAGCTCTACGTAGAGTTCAATTGTGTTAGTTGTGCAGTGGGACAGGGTTCCAACCAGCTGATATTTTTGAGGGGGGTCAAAATGATCGTAATTATTGTTTTATCTACAAAATAAACATATTTTTGAAAATTTCGGGGGGAAATTGCTCGGTTTCCCCCTCTGGTTGCGAGCCTGTAGTGTGATTATAGTTCCTGTATGGTAAATAAGTAAATAAAAGAAGGTAAATAAGTTGGTGTAAAATTGAGCGTCAGACATTGCTGTTAAACACAAATTTTAAATTGATTAGCATTTAGGACCGCATTGTCTGAAAGTGACAACATTTTTGGTCTTTCACATACGAACGCAGGTATTTTGCACAGGGGTCCCGAATTGCTAAGACCACCATTGGCCCTGCTCCACAGTTACCATTGCTCCGGCGCCCCTGGCTAAAGATTATCCTTTGTAAAGGCAAAGAAAGTATTTACAGTTTCCGACAACAGCGATTGACCGCGAATATAATAGCTGTGCACAAAAATACGTACTCTGCTAATGAAGTGGACTAGTACAGGCAGTGGAATAGTTTCATTTTTGTGAGCTCCTTTTTGTTACCAACTCGACAATGCTCCAAGAATTATGTAATGCACGACAATTTTTACACTTGGAGTTTTGAAAAGATTGAATGGCGCGGTGCCTATTCAGAAATTTTAAATGATGCAAACATTGTGCGTCACAATTGTCTACACCAGTGTTTTCAACCTGTGAGACGGTACGCACTGGTGCCGATGAGAAAACCCTGTCGTGCGAATGACAAACACGCTGCGGGTAAGACTAAGATCGCCAAAGAAGTATTAGCATCAGAGAGATTAAGAAAGGAAAGCGCCTGAGGCACGTTCAATAACATGTTTTTTCTGCGAAAACATTTTATTTAACTTTCTTGATCAGGTTTTCAAGTGTATTCTTGATCCAGAACATTTCAAACATTTCTGCAAAGCTGAGTTTGCGCGAATTCTTTCTGCGCATCGTTGAGCATTGAAAGCTCAATGTTTGCTGCGAAAAAATGTTACCTTTTTGCTTTCATATCACAAAAATGTTATCTTTTTGATTTTATATGGTGTTTTGGTGACGCTTTATAACTACAGGGTTGTTGTAGCACCACAACTGAATTTGTACAGGTCTGGTATCATATGACTCGGTTTGGTTCGCATTCGGGATAGTCGCTGCAACTCTTCCACACACCGTGCTCCTGGTAAGAAAGCCACAGTACCAATTTACAAGGTCTTGCCAACACCGGACCGTGAGTCGAACTCCAGATCTACGAGCACGGAAGCGGACGCACTTAACACCATGCCACAGGCTGGTCAAAAACAAAAAAATGCAGCGCTACTGGCCGTGGTTACTTATCACCACGCTGCCTGAAGCTAGCTGTTCAGTAATTCGCGCCAGTTGTGTTTTCCGCATTCGTGTGAGGCCAGCCGCTTTCGCGTATGGTCCCAGCTTGTGTTTGTGATTACAATTCGCGCTCTATCTCTGAATTTTGCTGCAGCTTTTTTAAATTTCACCCATGAGCCTTTGCTTGCAATTTTCAGGATTGAAGATGAGAAAAATGCGTGAAATCCACTTCCTAGCAAAACAATTTGCTGGTTGATTCGACTGCGTCATGTTTGTGGAGACTTGCTATTGGACCATCTGTGGAACAGAGAAAAATGAAAAGGCACACGCACGGAGACCATAAACACCCAGAACACAAAACAAGTCGGTTTCAATTTTCAAACGGCAAACACGACAATTTGTTGAACAGCAGCGACAATCCAGCAATTGATAGTAGCACCCCCTGATCAATGTATCGTTTATCATGACTAAAAATAGCTTATGTCCTTACGTCACCGTGGAAGCCACTTACCCTGGCAGAAAGCGTTGTGAAACCCTGTTCGGAAAAAGCAGCATGGGAAATTCATGGATCATCCAAGGCTGTGACCGAACTGCAAAAACTGGTCTTGTCCGATAATTCCATGCAAAGGAAATGCACGATAATTGCCTCATCATTGAAAAAAATGTTTCTAGCGAAGCTTCGTGATGCGCATGCGCCCTGCTCCGGTATTTGATTGGATGAAACGACAGTTATTACAAGGCAAGCTCAATTGATTGCATATATTCTCTTTCCAAACGATGATGTTTTGTCTTCCTGTTAGCATATGCATCACTGGAGCAGGATCTCTTAGCGAAATTTTACCAGAGGGTACGGATACCGATACCGGGCTCCCTAGCCTTTGGATCCCTCATCAAAAGTGTATAGCTTGTTCGTGCAATAATGAGAATGTAGCTAACACAGCTACAATGCTAAGATTTATAAATAGATGAATTGTTATGTTGGCAACTGGCTTACACCAGTAATTTTGGGCTTGATTGCAAAAAAACTTAAAAACTTCATCCTCCCTGGCCTGGGTACGATGTACCTCTTGTACCTCCCTCTCATAGGCCCTGCACTGCAGTTAATTTCTTTCGAAAATTGGACAATTGCTTTTCAGAACACGGCGTCACGTGATTGAAATGCAAGCCATGTGCCCACCGATGGTGTAACGGTTTTGGCCGATATTGGAAAAGGTACATTGCTCTCATAAATTCGCACCAGAGTTTGTGAGTCTCCACGTCTCCACTATGGCATTCACCGTAAAGCATTGGTGGCCAGTAAGATAGACAATTAAGAAGAAAATTACCAACTGTCCAATGTGATTTCCGTTGTCAAGAAAAGTCGCGAATTTGATGAATTGGTCAGAGAAATGGGAAGTGATGGGCATATTCTTTATCATTCTGAAGTGAGGTGGCTCTCTCGCTGAAGAAAATAAGAGTATGGAATTTGCGACAGGAACTTGTGTGGTTTAATGGACGAGAATATCATAATCATTCCTCCAGGTTTTGAATCAGATGCTTGAACGATGTGATGAGGTCACTTTGAATATGTCAATTCCACAACCTTGTATAGTGAGGTGCACCATGTTAAGCAGGTTAAATATGTCAATGAGATAGGATTCGAATACGAGATGCCTCCTTATGCCCACTAGCTGATGATGCCTACTTTGTAGGCGAAATATATACTCTGTAAGATCTTGGTGTCTGATTCTGTGCTGAGAAAAGATTTCTTTCCTTAGACAGTGAGATAGGATAATTTCGAGATCTAAGAGCTCATGATCTTCTCGGTGTATCAAGAAGCTTCGGTAGAAACACTTTTCCATGATACAGCAATTAACGTACATTTCCTTTGCATGGAATTATTCGAACAATACCAGTTTTTTCAATACGGTCACAGCCTTGGATGATCCATGAATTTCCCATGCTGCTTTTTCCGAACAGGGCTTCACGACGCTTTCTACCAGGGTAAGTGGCTTCCACGGTGACGTAAGGACATGAGCTATGTTAGTGATCATAATACGAGATCTTCATCAGAGGGTGTCACTATGAATTGCTGGAATTGTCGCTGCTGTTCAACAGATTGTCGTGTTTGCATCTTGATGATTGAAACGACTTGTTTTTGTATCCTGGTTGTTTGCGGTCTCTGTACCTTTTCATTTTTCTCTTTTCCACAGATGGTCCAATAGCAAGTCTCCACAAACATGACGCAGTCGAATCGAACTACAAAGTGTTTTGCTAGGAAGTGGATTTCACGCACTTTTCTCATCTTCAATCCTGAAAATAGCAAGCAAAGGCTCATGGGTGAAATTGTGAAAAATTGAAGCAAGATTTAGAGATAGAACGCGAATTGTACACACAAACACAAGCTGGGACCATACGCGAAAGCGGCTGGCCTCACACGAATGCGGAAAACACAACTGACGCTAATTGCTGAACGGGTAGCTTCAGGCAACGTAGTGATGAGTACATAACCACAGCGGATCGCGCTGCACATAAGACTAAATTTTTCAACCAGCTCGTGGTCTAGTGGTAAGTGCGTCCGCTTCGGTGGTGGTAGGTCGAGTGTTCGACTCTCGGCCGGGTCTTACCAAGACCTTGTAAATTGGTACTGCAGCCTTCTTACCAGACGCACGGTGTACGGACGAGCTGCAGGGAACTCACCCAGAACAACAACAAAAATAAACAAATGAAATGAAACCTGAAATTATAGAAATTCAGTCGTGGCGCTACAAGACCATTGTAGTTATAAAGCGCCAGCAATAAACCACCATATCAAACATTTCAAACAACGTTTTTTCCGCAGAAAACCTTGAGCTTTCTATTCTCGACGTTATGCAGATAGAATTCGCGCAAACTCGGCTTTGCAGAAATGTTTGAAATGCTCCGGATCAAGAATGCACTTGAAAACCTGATTAAAGCAAGACAAATGAAATGTTTTGCCAAAAATCATGTTATCTAAAGTGGCTCAGGCGCTTTGCTTTCTCTGTGATGCTAATGCTTGTTTGGCGATTCTTACCCGCAGAGTGTTTGTCACTCGCACGACAGGGTTTTCTCATCCGCACCAGTGTGTACCGTCACACAGGTTGAAAAGCACTTTTGTAGACTTTCATGTTCACGTGTAAACGGGAAGCAAATAAACAGAGTCTGGAGCAGAGTAATCATGAAACCAGACAGGTCCCGCATGCACACTCTGATTGATTTTTTTTAAGGTTACGTTCCCAGTCAGAAGGCAACAGAATTAAAAATGACCAATGTCAATAACCTTTTCTTAGCAGTGGAAAACACTCTTACTTCTGTGTAAGAGCTCTCCTTCGGTGTCTCTTACAAAGACGTGGTAATCCAACCGATCGAAGTTCTAGCGCAAAATCCGGAACCACCTATTTGGCCGAAAAAGGGTTGAGTGCCCTGGTTGATATCAAGACCAAGGATCATCTTCTTAGAGGGGTAAAGATGGCCTAATATGGGTGGCGTTGCAAAAAGACATTGTGCCAAACTGCATGGTCGGAAATTTCAAGAAATATTCAGCAACATCCAAGTCTTTATTGGATGTTTTTAATCAATAAATGCTACTGGTTTTTACATATTTTCATACTTAGCACTTTACAGTCGGTATTCGTTACTTTAGTCAATTAAACCAAATATCTACAGCAGGGGGTTAAACCAAATATCTACAGCAGAGGAATCAGTCGGTTATTTTGGGAGTCTGGCGGGGGTGTTCCACCACTTGGAATGTCTGGTATTGATCATTTGTTGTTCCTGGGATTGTGATAGGCATTTTGCAGCGGGTTTCGGGCGGTTGCCTTTACGGCTGGTTTCGCTCAGTTTTGGGGGTGCCATTGGGTGTCCCCCATGGCCGTACCCGCCTGTTGTGGCGCGACAGGCCGCCGGTTCCTTGTGCGGAGGACTGTGCCACGTGACGTGGTGCCATTGGAAGTTGGTTACCTTTCCAGCTGGCTTGCACCCACTGGGCTCCCGGTCTAAATAGTGTTAAGAATGTGTCTGTAACACTGTGGTTCTGACTCCAACGCCGTTGCAAAACGTTCTGTTCAGTAAGTGTCTGTAACCCTGTGATTCAGCCTCCAATGCCATTGTAAAACATTATTTTTTTATTTTACAGCTAGTTTTCAACAACTCTACTTAGTTGTGCGAATGAAACTTTCGTGGAACAGAAGAGTGCGAACGGTCTTTCTAAAGGTTGAAAAGCACTGGTCTATACAGTCAAAGTTAGTTCTGGTGCATATAATCATCAGGGTGGCATGCACGTACAACGATCACTGCAAGGCAAACGCGATGCAATTTCTGCAACACACTTTTCACTTTAGCACCTGACTAATAGGGAAGGCATTTCACGAACATAAAACTAGTAAACATTTTGCAGGGAATTCCGATGCATCGTTCTAGCGAGGGTAAGTACCTGGCAGGGCCCCTGGATCCTTACCTGACAGCTGATATAAGTTATGCACTCGTATGTCGCATTTTTGTGTACTCAGTGAAGCTAAAGGGCTGGCTGAGAACTTGACCCAGGTGGTCTTTCGCCAACCCTTTGTGATTCAACATGTTAGAACACGATTAAAGGAATAAACTGTGAAATGTGAAATTCCTGATGTATTTATATTTTCATCAACATGAAACCAATTTGTGATCTTTGATATTATTGTATTTGCCCTTGCTGCATACGTGTTATTTCGTGATTTGAGTCACAAAAATGCGTGAATAAACCATACCATACCTAAATACACGAAAAATAATAGCTTGTGCTTACCAACTGTTCTCCTGCTTGCATCTGGAAGGCGAAAACCAGTCGCCAGCAAGTAACCAGAACCATAGCCGATCAAAGGCATTACGACAGCTATCACGTATGATGTTCCTGAAATAGCTGCAAATAGGTCACGTCCAAACAAAATTCCAGACAGTGTCATGAGTGCAATGAAAGACACTCCAACGCTGAATAAGGAAACCTAAATTAAACAAGAAATATTTCAAACGCATGTTCATAACCTTTAGTGTTAGGAACATGGATCAATGGCCGTAATCGTAATCCCTCAAAACGTAAGACAGTGACTTTATTTACCATGTAGTTGTACGATTTGGAAAACAATATATCGAAAGCAAATCTGAAATCCTTCGCTATGTTCGAATTGTCTCATTGTTCACGTTATTGTGCTATTCTGTCGTCCATTTTATTGCCACAGGGGGTTGTGACATTCACTTCATCCCTTTTACAGGAGAAAAGTTATTACGAGACTATTGCAGTAGGCCAGGTTGGCCAAACTACGACCCAATGAACATTTTTTGCAACCCTCGTATACACTTAAAAGCACTAGTGTTCCTGTATGCTTTCGAGGAATCAGTCGACTGCCATCTGCTTTCGTCTTTTTGCGATGATTCAAACTTGCACATATCTCTATTCAAGAGATATTATATCTCTATTCAAGAGAGCACATATCTCTATTCAAGAGATTCCGACTGCACAAACTTTCACACCTCGTATACACTGCACATTTTTGTACAAAATAAAATATGGTAATATAAAACACAAGAAACGTGTAATAAAACATCAGCTTCTTGATAAAATAAAGTAAATTTGAATATAGCATCATATTATAATAAAAATTAAAAATGTTAAAACAAATTATACATCAAAAAAGTACAATTTGCAGAAGGTGGCTCTCAGCTGATTATTGATAGAACAATTAGGCCGTCGCTGAAAACAATTTGCCCATCCCTGCAGCTGCCGTAGGCTATTACACTTGCATTGAAAGTTTGTCAGCAAAATGTGACGACGCAGATTGGAAGGAACGTCGGATTTTTATGTGAAAAAATGGATGGTTGTGTTTTGAAAGAATAGTTAGAGCAGTGGTTCCAAACGTGGGGAGTAAACAATTTGAATTTTAAGCGAGGCATTGGGGCCGAATGACAAGGTCTGTGTCAAAAGGTTGTTTAAACCAAGGTATGGGCGTTTTAAGCTTCTTAGCTGAAACGGAGTTCACTTTTCAAATAATAAAGAGTATATGACCACATGGAGGGCAATCACGATTTTAGAGGTGATTAGGTGGGGCATGGGCATGGGCAAAAAAGGTTGGGAACCGCTGAGTTGGAGCATGGTTGTAATACCAGTTTTGTTAATACTGGAGAATGTTCTATTTCCACTGTTGATGTAAGTGATATGGATAAGACTTCCATTATTCGACTAAATGACGTTGGATGTCACAGAGATTTCTAACATTGATGACTTACTAAAATGTGAGTTACTAGAGAGAAACTGGGGATTTCCGCAGGATTTTAATCTGGCGTTTTTACCCATCACAAAAATGGAAGAAATGAAGAAAGATACTTGAACCAGTCTTACTTATTTAGACCCGCCCGTCCTATCATTGCTTGCTGGATCTCCCCTGTTTCGAAAAAAATGTGAGATGCTTATATACACTCAAAAAAATTATTCAAACGGACGATTGATTAAATTAGACTAAATGTTCATACTATGGTCGAGCGGTTCTATCCACTTTTTTATTTCGCACTTACTACAAAATTTTAATAAACTATCTTACCTTTAAAACGGTATTTGCCATTTTTTCATACTTCATCTTTATCGCAACGCCGGCGCAGACTGGAAGTAGTGTCAGAATTAAAGTGAGAGCAACACCGCCAAACGGAACCATGCTGCCTATCACCCCAACGTTTATCCATCCTGATCCGTAAACGAACAAGCACAGAGGCATCAGGATCAACGCCAAAAGGGTAGAAACAGTCGACATCAAGACACTATAACCAAGAAAAAAACTTTATTGGAAAAGGTTACTGTTGTAGTGCTCCGAAGAGAAACACTATGCATTTCGTGGAAAAACGAAAAATCAAAATAAAACGTTTCCAGCTCGCCCATCTCATTTTATCGTTCTTGTTGTTCTGCTGCAACGCAAGGAGATTGGGGTAGCCAAACACAACGAATTTTTAGCTAGGAAGGCGAAGAGGATCCTTTAACTTATAGTTTACAAGGTTTTTTCCAGGTTGAATCTAAACAGCATAACTCACTGCCGAATAGACGAGAAATGCCTCATGCAGTTGTTAAATGATCTTATTGGTTTTCCAAGAGCATTCTTCAGCAGAACAGCTATACATATATACGTTCAACAATATTTTTTAATGAAATGCAGGAAGCTATTCAAAATATGATATAATTTTCCGTGTAGAAGCACTTACCTGCCTTTGAACCTGATCTGAAATAGGCGACCTATTAAAATCTTAACATTTGGAAGCAATTGCCAGTTATCGCAAAAGTTTTATTAAAAATTGTTACCTCTTGTTTTGCGTGTCAATGCCTTCTTTTGTATGTTAGCACACAGGCCCGTAGCCACGGGGGGCATTCGGTGGCAGACCCCCAAATTTTTTGTGCCTCCCAAATTTTGTTGTGTCCAGAAGAATTTATTTTAAACACATAATGAAAACAAAAATCTTGCTCTCCTGAAAATGTATTTTGCCTACCCCAATCCTTAAAACCTGGCTACGGGCCTGCTAGCACACCCGCAAGCTTTTTTATGGTAACAAACTCCTCTAACATTGAAACGCCACAAGCAGAAACATGAGACCAACCCTTCCGTGTATTTCGATAAACTGTCCAAAACGCAAAAGAAAAAAGTGCACTTGTATGCCTGAACACAACCTCGTATGCTTCAATTTATTTGACCTTGGACTAACAACTTTCTACATCAGTATGAAGCAGGTGTGCAGTGGGGTGGGAACGGCATTCCCACACTTTTTTGGGTGTGGGAACGGCGTGTCCACACCAGTTGCGTGCAGAGGTCTGGCGATGCCCGGGGCGACTGCTTGATTGGATGCCCCCCTACCAAGTTCTAGTATTGAGCAGTGGCGTATGGTGGTCATTGTTATTGGATATACTCTGTTTGTGACGTCACAATACGACGTCTCATTCACGTTTGCAAACCATTGTTTTGGCGAAGTTTGTTGACACAGCATGCATATTAAGGGCGCCGGAGCAGCGGTAGGGATGCAGTCCCGTCGCCACGGGGGCTTAGCCCCCCAAACAAAGCTCCAAGACCCATCAAATTGAATTATGAAGCCCTATAAATCGGTGGAGTTTTTATCGAATTTCAGAATCTCAAGCCCCCTGAACAGACATAAAGCCCCATTATTTAAAACTTTCTGGCGACGATTCTGTACGGAAGGGGAGGCAATAAAACAGTTGAGGGCATTGGAAACTTATAAAAAAATCATTACCAATTGTGTTTGTTTCGGTTCATCAACAACGTTGACCTCAAAAATAATAACAGAAATGATAGAAAATTATTCTGAGTTTTCTGAGTACCGGAAAAACTGCAATAAATTGTTTCAAGTCAATCTTGATGAACCATGAAATTACCTATGATACCGTTATGAAAAGCAATGGTGTTGGGGGTAGGGTGCAGAGCCGCAAGCGCACCCACAAAAGTTTTGATTTGCTGAAAAGGTGGGCAAAAGCCTTGAAAATCCGGGTAAAAATAGCGCCCAACGTTTATTCACTTCAAAAAATGACGTCCACGATTTGCATAAAAACTCATGAAGACCTTTTTGTAGGTTACACCAATAAGAGGTCTTCATGATTTTTGTGGGAGAAAATTTGTAGGCAAAAGTTGCACAAAAATATTTCGGGCAACTTTGTGGAAATTCGGGCAAAACCCTTCGCACCCCAAAAATTTGCCTGCTCCTCCACCTATGGTGAAAAGATATCTCCGCCCCCGTTGCCCTTCTTTAGAAAGGACAGAGAGGGAAATACCCTCGCCATGCCTCCATTCTCCGGCGTCCCTGTGCAAATTATTCTACACGCATTCTCCTTACTCGTTGTAAGCTACAATGTGTCACTGCAATGAACGTAAATTTCAGCGGTCTCCCAAGACAGAGCAGTTCATGACTGCAAAAGTATCCAGCAAGGCGTTAAAACAGGAGAGTAGAACACACTCAGTGCTGCGTCAGCGCAGTTCACAACAGCAAAAATACAAGGCTGCTCGAATGTCTGGTCGAATAGCAGTCGATCAGAAGGTATACGGCTGGGATGGTGGACACCCAGGGTCGACAATTTGAAACTTGCTAAACTACACCATAGGCGTAGCCAGGAGGGGCCAAAAGGGCCATGTTCCCCCAAAATTTTTAGAAAACATGACCATTTTGTGCTTTGAGAGGCATTTTTCCAAACAAAATAGGGCTATTCGCCTAAAATCAAACATTTTGTCCCCCCCCAATTTTCGGGCTGGCTACGCCACTGAATTACACTAGAATTGAGAATGCGCATGAAGTACGCAAGAAACCTTTCGTTTTTTATTATGTGGCTGTTATACGTACAATTATTACGGGGAGAAAAGATACGGGCTTGTGTGAGCCGTTATAATCAATCCGCCTGAAATGCCAATGAGTGACGAAACTCGAAACGAAACACATATTGCAAGCACAGGTGTGCGACTGTATTAGCACAAAAAACTAAACGGGAAATCAGTGATGCATCATAAAATCAAATATGACAGTTGTTAGGACAGTTTTGAAATTTGGCTCAGAAGTTCAATCAAACGCCCGCAATTATCTTCAGTGTTGATGTAATTGGACCCAATAAAAAAACACCAATTAGTTTAAAAAGCCCATAAAAAAAACAGAAAAACTCACCAAAAATCTCACTCTTTATTTTTCCTTTGAAGAATGTACTATGAAGTAAAGTAAAATAAGCAGCACACTTGTACAGGTAATTGTAAATTTTTTAATGAAGCAAAACGAACAGCAGCTGAAGGTGCTGAGAGGCAGTGAGCTGCGCCTGGTGAGGACAGTTGGAATGGTCAGACTTGACGAGATCCTCTTTGAAACTTTAAGCAAAAAATGGCACTAACACTGAGACCACCA
>Ga0210059_1012488_pt1 | contig 12824 bp, 7 predicted proteins | sample Ectturendosymbi2_FD_188042 | JGI IMG/M metagenome (GOLD analysis project Ga0210059, IMG submission 188042) | Ecteinascidia turbinata endosymbiont from Florida, USA - Sample 2 (SPAdes) (version 2) | ecosystem: Host-associated > Tunicates > Ascidians > Unclassified | place: Key West, Florida...
GTTGAAAGGAAAAACTTGAAGCTGTGGTCGAGGAATGCCGTATGAAGGCAAGCCTCCTCCTCCACCACCCACTGCAAAAAAGTTGCGAATGAAACACTGGGCAACATTCGTTGTCTCTTATTGGAACAAAGAAACATCATTTTTCTATTCTTATCACATTTCATGTTGCTAATGCATTCCGTGGCAAGTTAGTGCCTGCTGAGTCAAGGAAATCTCGTCTAGAAATGATACTTACGATTGAACAGCCTTTGATCAACGCCAGTTCCATTTTGAGATGTTGTACCGTTGGATGGCAGAGCGTTTACAAACGCACTTGCATCTTGCTCATTTTCTTGTAGCGCGGTTGGTATCACAACTGTATGAAGCAAAGTATGTGTCAGGTGTGTAGTTATGTCGCGCAAAATACAAGTTTGATGCTTCATATATGACGAAAAATCAGATTTTGGAAATCACTGAATTCCAACATAAGTTGCAAAACCAGAGGGATATTTTTCCAATCCGATTTTGGCGATCCACTATGATTCTACAAAATCAACTGGGAAGTTGAATAAAAACAGAAAATAAGTAAGCAAGAAAGATGGAAATGTTCGGCATATCTGATGAGTTCGCAGACGATATGAACAGGTTCGACTCTGCACTGCAAAATTTCCTACTTTTGTTGGTTACACACCATGCGCTACGCAACAAATATAGCTAATATTTCATAAGTTACAGAATAGATTTCAGTCAATTTGCATCTCATGCTGGATATAAAAGCTAAGAATATTTGTGTGGACCTTTTCTCGTGTATGAACAATTTTATAAAAGTTACGGGAATGGAAAGGCACAACTTATGTCAAAGATACAAGTAATATTTGCCATGTAAATATTTAAATTTCGCTTTGTCTTCACCACAGGTATCTTTCAAACTGCTACACGATTGCACCAGACAACGCTAAAGAATGCAGAAGTGAAATTTCCCTATCTTGTTTTCTGATAAGCAATATTTTCTGAATAAAGTAATCATAAAGAGAATACTAAAAACGTACGTTTCTTTGACAAACAGAGGTTCTTCTGAGCGTCCCAATGACAATAAGCAGCCTGCGAACAGTTGCCTTGGTTAGTTATTTGAGCTCCGGTGGAATCGCACGGGTCGATGCAAGGAATGTTGTCCTCTGCAAGTTAAACATGTAAAGTCATTTTAGTGGTTTTACAACAACTACAGTACACTTGAATGGTCAGTTGATCGAAAAACATAATCACTTTCAGAATATATATCGGGACGGTATTGCTACAAATGTCTAGAGTCAGCAATATTTCGGTGCGGTGTGTACCAGAAATTTAATGATAGGTTAAAAACAACGCCTTTGCTTTTCCAAAAGATTAATTGGCTATGATATCACAAAGAACCGTTGGCGAAAACATAGAAACAACACTTTTGACTAAAGAAAGCAGCACATACGTTCATGGCGCGTATACTTACTAGCATCGTACACTCCATTGGCGATCAGCTGGTCACGTTTCGCACAATTACTTCCACCTGCGACACAAGAGTGTGACTGTTAGGTTTCTGCATAAACAAATTCTTAGTACATTATCATGGTTTTCCGCACTTACTTGCTGTTGCGATGGCATTAGCCAGCAGACCGATGCAAACAAACAATTTCATATTCTATCGTTCACGCAACGGCAAAAGTGCAATCTGTGAAACAGTGATTAATTTTCAACGTCTTTTTTTCTTATTTCGTATTTTTCAAAAGTGCTCGGAAAAAACAAAAAGGATTTGGTTTTAAATTTTTGACTGATATATCAAGAGTATGTTTTTATTTTCTATAAACCTGTTTTAAGTCAAGTTCATTGTATGTTCGTTGCAATGCAAATATGTCATAAGTTGCAATTTCAGATTCAAAGTTCATATAACACCATATGTGCAATTATTAAATTCTTGAAACGAGAAAAACAATTTACAAGAATATAAAGACTAAATGGCCAATTAACTTCACAATATCATATTAGTTCCAAAACGCTCTTTTCTCATTTATACAAATTTGTTCGCTTATCATATGCAACATTTTCTATCGAATATATCTTTGCGTATCTAGAATCCCAAACTAGTTGAGAATATCATCCGGTAGAAGTCAGCTATTTGCAATTCAAGATTTCACTCTCTAAAATATGCTCTAAAAACAAATTTTCCTTGACGATTTGTCTATGTCTTCAACAATTTTTCAAACACCAGTAGGATTTATTCGCCTAAACAAGAGAGATACTAAAACAAAATTCTAACCGAGGTCCCCAAAAGCCACGAAAAACCCTTGTCAACGTTTCCAGATGCACACTTCGCATTTGACGCTTAGCCATGAACACCGTTCAATTTATATACTTTTTGCGCAAAAGAAAAATTACGGTTGGTTGTAAAAATGGAAACAAGTTTTGCGTATGAATCATTGCGGCCAAGATACAACCAGTCTCTTCAGTGAATGTCAACTGTGACGACGCAAGACTCGAAGGCAAAGTCCTCGGGCAAAAATTTCACCTCATGTGTCGTCACTGACTACTGGTCAGTGGCATGACATTTGAAACGTCACAGACAACCTTGTATCGTGTCAAGTCTTGCCATGCTTGCAGTAATTTCAGTCCGGATAGTTTTGAATTAAGCAATGAGACTGGTTTGAACATTACGATCGTGTTTAACTTTAAAAAAATGTTGGACATAAATCTTCTAATGATAAGTGTATATGGTTCCTGTTTCTTGGAGCCCTCTAACGACCACTACAATAATCTTGTTCCACAGGGTTTCACAGTACAACAATCAATGCATTTCTATTGTTTACAATGCAAATCGGCAAAACGTGACGAGTTCAACCCATTCTCTACAACCTCGATTTTTCAAAAATCTTGCGGACTGAAACGTTCTCCAGCCGCGATGAAAGGAATTAAGATGATGTCGCAACACAATTGCCAGCAGTTTGGGTAAACCTTGCATCGCCTCTGCCATCTACCTGTTCAAGGAAGCAGTTTTATTTCTCATTAACTTCACGTGAAGCATCATCATTAAAAACATTGTGGGGTTCAGACAAAACTGCAACAACGGCATAATAAAGTTTTGAATGAAGTTATTTTTTGCTCTCTGCACATCTAAAGAGGTAGATCGACTAAATCTAACGTTAGTTCTTTTATTCATCAAAGACACTGATGTTCTTTTATTCACAAAATAATCAAGTAATTAAAGAGAAGCCACATAATGGAGCTGATGCTTGCAATAAATCATCGATTCTATTTTGAAAAATCGAAAATACCAACGGTGTGAACACCTCTGTGGTAAACGGTGCTTCGTAATACAAATTGCATTGAGCACATAGTCTTTTCACTTGGTGCAGAGTGAAATATATCGAGATTATAGCATGCAATGTTTTGACTTCCGTCAAAATATCTGTGCTTGATTACGCAGGTGATGAGGTTCAGAGATTTCTGTGCAAAATAGTTGAAAGTGAGAGGTGAGTGACAATCCCAAGCGAATTTTGTTACTAATGCTTTTAGACACTGTTAAAAATAAAATCTGAACAGTAACTATATCTAGATGCTCTTCAGTAGTGAGAGTTATAAATGGCTATTATGAAATTACTTTGTGACCAAACCCTTTTTTTCGTTAGAAACAGATACCTTTCGAAATCAATTTTGCATCAAAACTTTTTCAGAAAAAATCAGCAACAAAGCGGTCTTCGATTTACTTTCTGAAATCCTACCCAGTCATTTAAAATGCAGACAACATTGTGCATCGAATGAAACGTCTTTCTGCATAGGATTTCACGGTGATAAAACTAATTTGTTCGTTTCTGAATTTGGATGGTAATTTAAAACCCCGGTCTTTACTTGGAGTCCGTGAACAGCTTTGGGGAATGTGAATTTGATTGTAAGTGGTTCGTGAATGCGATTTAAAGAGTTAATAGTTAATAGACAGTCTGTTGCTGTGTCATTGCTGCAAAGCGAACAGCTCAATAAAGCAATTCCAATCATACATTTTACAGTGAGCCTAGCAGAAACATTGAGAGGTTGACGCAGGATTTCTCAAGAAAGTGTTGCTCGGATCCCTGTATTAAAAGTGTAAAACTGTGCATTTTTCCACTCGAACAGCATTGCACAAACATATTTGAGAAGTAGCAGTTACGTCTGAATGCCAAAAACAGAGACGAGCAACTCTTTGATTGATTTCTGGTGCTTTGCAAAAAAAAACAGGTCAACGAAGGGCACATTCGTTGTCATAAGATTAACTTTAATGTTGGATGAGACTTTCGTCTGAATGGACCAGGATTTGTTAGGATTTTATGTAATTTTTGACGCACCTTTCAAATAGAATCTTCAATCACTGCAATCACCAACAACGTAAACAATTAAGTTTCGAACTCAAAACTCAAACGATGACAGATATTTGGAAATGCACTTCATATTGGAGAAAACGTTTCGTGTTATTTTCGTCCAATTAAAATTGTGCGACACAGCAAAGCGGTGCATCGGGCAAACCTGCTCTCAGCGCATTGCGAGGGAGAGAAGTATTCGGAGCCACTGGCAAAACAGTTGAATGAACCATAAGTACTACAAAAAGCCACCCAATCTCTGGCCTAGTTGTCCTTAGGCTTTGTTTTGTCTATTCTTAGTTTGCCCTGGCCGCTGTTCGCTCTTCATCGCATTCTTTGAGGCAAGTCATGAATGAGAACCATGCAGTAAGTACATGACTTGCGCCTTAATTGGGTACGACATAGTGACGCTGAGCTTGAGGCAATTCAAATTAGTCTCTGTGACTCGGTAAATGCTGAGACTTTTTGCAAATATCAAACACTGCTTATTGTTTTGGTCCGTGCTTCCAAAAGATGTCTGGTTTGATAAGTGTATAGATTCAAATCAACTGACCTGTTTGCTCTATTCTCTATGTGTAGACAAAAGCAGCACATTTTTCCCAAAAGGAACGATCCCAGAAGGAAATAAGACCTAAAATGATTTTTCTGGATAATTGTGATAGAAAAGCTATGCACATGAAACGATTTGCTTGAGATCGTTCTATTGAAAATCTGACGTACAGTACATCTCTGAAATGGTATTTCTGGTGAACACCTGTCGTTATTTTTTGGATAGTATACTGTTGCTTGATCAAGTGATAGCTTGTGAAATAATTGCAGGGCATCTGAGTTTTTCGAAGATAAAGAAATGAACTGCGTTTTTGCAAGTATGAAGGTTACCGCAAATATACACATATGTAATGTGAGCCATTGAAATGAATTTAGTAAAACATTATTGAAGCAATTCATGCTTTTCTGCTTGGTTTAAATCAAACTAAGGTAAGTAAAATTTAAAGAGAACGTGTGCAAACTCATTATAATTTGATGTTTTTTAAAGTAAAATTTAAAGACAACATACACAAAATAACATAATGTGTAAGCAGCATATTCAATGTTACCGTTTGAATGCTAGAAAAAATCCAGAAAAATGGTTGTCACTCTCATAAAAGCGATGCAGCGAAACCTGGCGAATAATAATAAAATTTTCTGGAAGATTTCCAACGAATGATTTTATTTTTGTTATGTTCGTTAAATATTCAGTAATTTGCACAAAATATTTTCTTCTGTACACGGTTCCATTTAGCGTCGGGAAAAAAGTAATAACAACAATAATGAAAGCAAAATATGACCAAGAATTTTGGAAATCTTGCAACTCAACCAAGATTGGAATAGTTGTTCTGGGTTTGCCCAAATGTTATTGATACGTGCAAGAATGCCGTTCAGCTAGAATGAGAGGTGCCTTGCTCATTAGCGTCTCAATAAATCCCGTTAGTGCTTTTGCCAAAGATGAGAATTTACTGCAGAACAAAAACTTTTTTGTTGTGGCCAATAAGAATTTTCAATGACATGCATCTGGCAACTGCTTACTGCGATTGCAAGTTGTTGCGAAATTTGAGTCACGTGTGTTACGTAAATCTAAAACATTCTTGTTGTGATCGATAATGCCTTCGAAATATAAACTGAAAACTATGTCAGTACCTCACACTTTATTCAGCATCTTGCACCTGCCACAAATTTAAGAGAAGCAGTTATTGCACCATTGAACATTCGTTCCAGAGACTGTGTATGCACAGCAAAGAGCCTTGCAACAAACTTAATCAGTGAAACCGGCAAACGTTTGAGGGACGCTTTATTTTGATTGATTGGATGATTTTTTACAAATATTTCAGCCTGTCAAAAAGCCTTAGAAATGCGAAATATTTCAAAAATTAAAAAATTGTAAATGCATCGACAAAAGTATCATTATACATTATTGAATGCGGTGACTTTGCTCCATAAGATCATTGTGACACCTTCCAAATGTTTGCCTGGTGACAATCTTATCATGAGACTGTCGCAGAATCATCGGGCAGAGTAATTATCTCATAACAAATTTTAGCCTGCTCTCTTAATTAAATGCGTTTGCAGGCAAATGTAACGGCTCTTCTAGCTGTTGAAAGCAGTTGCGAAGGAGCGAATATATTTTGAATGAAAAGCGAGAGACCAATGGCAGTTTGGTGACACGCTGAAACACAATAACTGCATCCTGCTTCGTTTCTGTAAGTCGGGAATATATGCACATCGAAGGGCTTTAGGTCATGCTTGTAGCACGTAAAATATTCAGCAATGACTACAGATTCATCAAATTTGTTGTTGACTTTGATGAGATATCTTTCAGTTTTAACGAAAAAGCCATTGTTACTACCTGAACATAAAGGAAAAAAGAGATTTCGTTTAAGATTCAATACAGCCGTATTCGTGCATTTGTGCTGTTGACTGCGAAGCTAATATTTCTGTTGTTTTCATTCACTGAAAAATGTAAGACTGTAACCCAGGGCGTCAGAGGCATGTAGTACCGGCGCATTGCTACGTAGATAGACATTCGGAGCCATTGGCAAAACATTTGAATGTATCATGACTACCACAAAAAGCCATCCAGTCGCAAGCCTAGTTGTCCTTAGGCTTTGTTTCTATTTTTAATTTGCCCTGACAGTTCTTCGCTTTTCGCTGCGTCACCCATTTAGAACAGTATGTACGTGATTTGCGACATAATTGTTCGTGACGTGGTAACGTTAGGCTTGAGATTATTATGCTGTAGATTAGAAGTTCGGATAGCGTCGAGAGAGAATTTGAGTCACCTTTGTCATGTAAATCCAAAAAATTTTGCCATAATCGAGAAAACCTTCAAAATAAAAACAAAAAAATATGTCAGTACCTCACACGTTATCTAGCTTCTTACAGCTACCACAACATGTAGCCACTGTGCAATTGAAAATTGGTTCCAGAGACTGAATATGTACAATAAATAGCCTTGCAACAAGTTTAATCAGTAAAACTGGCAAACTTTTAAGAGATGGTCCATTTTTAATGAGTTGCTTTGTAGTGTAAAATCTTTGAAAAACTCTAACACAACGTGTTTGCAAAAGGTAAATTTACGTAGTGCAAGTGTCAAGCAAAAACAGAATAATAGGCTGGGTTCGATGGCTGGTACAAAGAAACAAAGAAAAGATGCAGCCAGGTCTTCAAATCGTTAATACAGCATATTCATTTTAAATCTGCTAAAATGTTCTGATCTATAAGAAGTTAAAAATGTATAAAAGATTTCGGCCATCCTTCATTGCAAGATTTTATTTTCATGAAACTCGCATTTCAAAACAAGCGCCAGAAAACGTCTGCACAAATCTTTCACGCCTCAAACATTCACAGCTGCTTTGAGACTAACAAAGGCGAGTGTCGGGGTGGTAGCAACGAACAAAATGCAACGTGTAAGCAATCGGAAAATGATCGTGTGATACTATTTGTTTTGATATATCTGATTCGCAATATATCGATGGCCTTTCTCTTTTTCTTTTTTGTTCTTCACGTAGAGTCGGATGCATTTCGCATTTGTTGTCAGCCACGTCTCGATTTTTTGACCACGAAACGATGATCACACTAACCAGATGGAATCTACACTGTAAAAAATTCGCAGAAAATCTTTGGCCAAAATTTTACGTAAGTCCCTTCAAATTTTCCAAATTTTTTTCAAGTTAGAAACCTTTTTGTTTTGTAAATAACAAGCCTTACGTTCGGATTAATTATTAAATTCCGATGTAGTTGTGATAACAGAACGTTAGTATTTCTTAAAACTATGCTTACGAAGATTTTTGCAAAAGCACTTTTCGTTAGGTTAGCAATTATTTTAGTACTTCCAACAGGGCCTACATGAATGTGCAGTACTATGAAATCCTATCGAATATGGTGGGTTGCCCTGGTGGACAAGTCAGAAAAACATTTGCAGAAGTGTATATCGTCCTTGTTCTGAGAATTTCCGGAATGCACAGCGGACACGGAGGTTGAGTGGCGGGTGTTCAAAGCAGCTGCAGCGTCATCAGCTGCTCAGGCTTGCGGACGGAAACAACTCATCTGTGTGGCGAATAATGGCAATAAAGTAACTCCTTGGTGAAACCAGGAGTGAATACAAAATAAACGTCAAAATTTCTTTTATTTAGATTTATCCGATTTAAAGTACGGCTTTCTTTTAGAGTTTCTTTGTTACCCTTTATTATAAAAAATAAGGATTGAAAGTCGCATTTCTTGTTGCAACAGACAAAACCCATGCAAATGCAGCTTCAAGGTTCATTGTAGTTTGTATTTTGATTCTCTTTTCCGTGAACTATGACCAAATGTTATTCTACCATGAAGCAAAACACTAACAACGCATGCAAGTCGCTGTGGACGTCAAAAAAGTAAAATCCTTCTCACCAAATTAAGGCGTGGTAAATATGACCAATCAAACATCCACAACATTGTACACATCCCCTTGATGAAACTGCAGCTTTCACCTGGTGAAAAACACAAAGCATGCATACATCATTTGTTTTACTTATAGCATACATTGTCACAAAAAAAACTGAGGCAATGTATCTTCACGTTCTGCACATAAAACAGCGCTAAACAAAAAACAGACTTTTCAATTTCATGCACAGCTTAAATCTTAAGGTTTCAAAGATATCTATACTTTCCTGTCCTGGTTTTCACCCGCAACACCAACGCCACACCATTTATTTTTTCATAGATATATAGATATATCCAGACCAGCATTACAGAGAATCTTAAATTTATGTACAACAGAAAGAAGCAAGTAAGTATAAGTGAGGGGTGTGTACAAAAAATTCAAGAACAAGTCTGTGACAGGCTTCAAGGAACGCTTGCGTCCATACAGGCACGAGACATCGTCCAGTAAGATTGTTGACAAAACAAGTCAGGCACGGCCTTTGAAAAACTGCAGCAAAGCGCATTAGCGCATAGGTGTAGGAGCAGGCAAATGTTTGGGGATGCGAAGAATTTTTGCCCTAATTTCCCCAAACTTGCCAGAAAAAATTTTGTGCGACTTTTGCCTTCAAAATTTATCCCACACAGATCATAGGGGCTTTTTTCGGTGTGACTTCCAAAAAAAGTCTTCATGTGTTTTTTCTGCAAACGTTGGGCGCCATTTTTACCCGGATTTTCTGGGACTTTGCCCGGATTTTCGACAAATCAAGACCTTTGCTGGTGCGCTTATACCCCCCGCCTCCTACACCACTGCATTATCATGACAATGGAGAATACATCAACAAAAACATTGCTCTGCGATTTGCAATATTAGCATTGGCAGTATAGCTGTAAAATAAGTAGTCTCCAGAGAACGTTACACAGATAAAATACCTACATAAAGACAGAAAGTTTGACGATATGTTACAGCAGCAACATATCAGGTACACAACAGAGAGCATATTTATAACTCCATAGATTACTGTTGGTCACAACTGCATGCGAACACAATGCAAGCTATGCCCAACCAAGTTGAGACAAACAGATGGCAGTCTCTTGATCAGAATCAAAATGCATTAGGAAATATCGTGATTACCTTTGAGTTGCCACTTTTTCACGTAATTAAACAAAAGACATGTTTTGTTACAGTTTGTTGAACGTCATCGTGGGCAGCATTAAGCAAGTTTTGCATGAAGCACTGATGAGACGATAAGCTTACTCGAAGCAAACGCACAAATTTTAATTTGGTTTGTTAACCCTAAGAAGACTTTTTATTGGGATTGCCATAGTGAGAGGGATACAGAATTAACAAAATCGGTGAATCCATAAAGAGTAATTACAATATTTGTCCTTCGCACATCAAGTATGAAAGAACACATTGGTGGAATCGTGGGCATGTCCGATGCTCACAATCTGATGCTTACTTTGATATTTGAGATCTGCGAAACTTTCCAGTTTTGGCGAAGACTATTGTACAACACACGTTTTTACGTATAAAGCAGTTGTGAATAGGTTGTGCTACAACAAGGACTTTGCAAAATGAGTGACACTGTTGCACTTATTGTCGTTTATAAATACATGAAAAGTCCAAAATTCATACTTTCGGCAATTGATAATAATACGTAGCAATCCACCTGAACTATTTCAAAAATATAGATAACATCACTCAAACTCTACCAGATGTTTGTTAAGAACATGATACACATACGAAGAAAAATCAGCTACAGTAAAGGTTTTGTAAGTTCCTTTAGTTCATTTTGTGGTAAATCTGATTCTCCGTGAACTTTCAGCCTATGGCATCACCTGTTTCTTGTACGTTCTAGTTCTGTAACAATCTGCCAAGTATTTTTCAAGGCATGTAATCCACTGAATTCGTTTTGTTTTGTGTGTTCATGTTAAGCAGCATTGTGGGTCTCAGCAGCATCTGTTAAGAATATTTGGAAAACATAGTTAGAACTTAGGTGGTTAGCCATAACAATAAAGTTGGTTTTAAACTGCCTTTCAGCACTAGCAACAGTTCTTTTTCTTCGGAAAGCCTCACTTCTTTCAAAGGTACGCAGGGAAACCTTGTTTTGTATCGCTTGAGAATGCAGACCACGCTAGGGCGTTTTTGAGCACTCGTCAATGCTATTTTTGAGATTGTTGAAACTAAATTTGATGTCACACATTCTGCTGAAATGAGGATATTTGTGTGAGGACATGCTTTCGCTCAGATATTCCTTTTGATCAGGCATGCACGTCAATTAATAAAGAACAAAACTTGTTCACTCGTTATCACAAGACAAGAAGGGGAAAAAACTCCTCTAAAAATGGTCAAGAGTTCTAACACAACATCTTTACATCTTTTCAATCCACCCCTGTACAATAAAATCGATGATTCCTTTTCAGTACATTGCTACTGGCATTAGTTGTGTTCAAAAGATAGGAGTTCAATACAAGCTCGTATTTGCTGGAATAGTTCCCCACGGGCATTGGTATCACAATTAACCCCTTTTTGACGCTGAGGTGGACTACGTACTAACAGAAGGATGCTATGCCGTGCCGTATTAACATTTTTTGAATTAACGCCTTTCAGCGTAACGCTTTCCTATGAGACTCCAAAAACCTCTAATGTTTTTGTTTTGTTTTCATGTTAGTATAGAGTCAACTACACGTGCAGATTTGCCCTAGCGATGCGATAGTAAAGGGAATGCAGCCAACGTCAGGTAAAACTTTTATGCTTTTAATAATTCATCCCAAACAACAATCCAATTTTTCTAGTCGCAGTCACAAAAAGGAAATATTCTTTTCAGCTCATATTGACAGTTATTCTTCCTTGGCATTTCAGTGTTTGGTGAACTATTTTAATTGACCATATTTTGTTGCTCTTTGCACGTGTTAGTTACAAATAATGTGGGATTATTTATTGATGAAGGCATGCGTGAATACAACAGCAAACAAATAAATCACTGATGTGTAGATGCAGGCGGGAGAAATAATAGAGAATGCGAAAGGCCAAGCATGGATACCCTCTAGGCATTGACAATGAAAATTCGCCTTTTCACTTAGCTGCGTTTGCAATATTACTTCAAAGTAGGTAATGGGAAATGGCCGCCATTTTTCTATTATTCCGTGAACTAAAAGTAAAATTTATTGATTGATCTTTTATTAAATCATCAAGCGAAAAACACAAATCTAGTGTTTGAATATGCAGCTTACCTTCCTAAACTTTAACTTAAGGGAAGCATTTAAGCACGATTGTGACCGCCGCAAGTTAAATAGAACGATAAGAAGGCAAGCAAGCGATTCCTCTCTAAAATAAATCGCTGCAACGCCAGGCGTCATGTGTGTAAGTACCCATCTGCGTTCCGACCTCAATTTCAGGAACGAACTTGAGAAAATTTATTGCATTGAATTTAACGCATTTCCCCAAAAACAAAATTTTGAGAAGTTCTTACTTTAAATGGTCTACCAAGACTAAATTTCGGAAACTACCTTGATTTTTTCATGTGCAGGACAACAATTCACATTCACTGAAAGTGTACAGTTTACTGAAGCAAAATAACGACATAATCGTCTAGAAGAACAACATTAACCAAATTTACTTTGGAGCAAGGATTTGTTTGTAATCATCCAGAAAAAACATTCTACTGTAGGTGTTACTTGCCGCTGAGGTCTTATTTTTGGGAAAAACGTGGTACGCTTCTCCACACATAAAGAATAGAATAGGCAGGTCAATTGATTTGAGTCTACACTTGTCATCATATTCACAAAAAAAACAGAATTGTTTTGCAAGAACCGACCAAACAGCAAGTAGTGCTTGATCTTTCCAAAAATATCTCAGCATTTACGGAGATCAAACAGAATGATATCATTAACTTGACGTTGCTGCGTCGTACACGTCTACGGCAAATCACGTACTTTCTGTTCTAAAATGGGGTCGTGCCTGAAAGAATGCGACGAACAGCAAACAGTGGTCAGTGCAAATTAAGAATAGAAACAAAGCCTAAGGACAACTAGGCCAGCGATTGGGTGGCTTTT
>Ga0210059_1012489_pt1 | contig 12822 bp, 12 predicted proteins | sample Ectturendosymbi2_FD_188042 | JGI IMG/M metagenome (GOLD analysis project Ga0210059, IMG submission 188042) | Ecteinascidia turbinata endosymbiont from Florida, USA - Sample 2 (SPAdes) (version 2) | ecosystem: Host-associated > Tunicates > Ascidians > Unclassified | place: Key West, Florida...
AGAAGAGTGGATGTATAGAAAAATGTGCATATTATGTCAACAAACTTCGCCAAAACGTTGGTTTGGAAACAGGACTATGACGTCATTTTGTGACGTCACAAACAGCGCACACCAAATACAAATGACTACCCTATGCCGCTGAATGAACCCCCCCCATGAAAAGTTTCTGCGTATGCCACTGATGCACACCCAGGGGCGCAGCCAGGATTTTTCTAAGGGGGGAGCTGAAGTTATGGAAGCAAAAGCTATGAAAAGGAAGAATTGTTTGTGATTAGAATAGTCAAGGAAAGCACATAATTTGTGGATAAACAATTGACTGTACTCACTACGAAAACTGAGGGTTCTTCCAACTAAATTGCCATCTTGTTTCTTTGATATTCTTTCCTGACGACCGCAAAACTCGATAAACTTGATTACAGGTCTCAACCGTTTTCTGTAAAAATCTAACCCTCGTTTTCTGTAAAAATCTAACAATCGGATGTCGGTAGTTTAACAGCTTGATATAAGAATTCGGTAACTCTTTCTTTGTTCGTTTTCGAGTTTGCGCTGGGTAGGTAGAGGTGCAGGGTGTTAAGATGATAGATTTTTTTGATTAACAGGAGTTTCAGAAGCGGGCTGCACGTACGTGCCGATTTCTTGACGTCTTTGGGTGCGCGTCTTTAAGTGCCTTGCTCAAGCGCACAGCAACGATAACACAGGCAGGTGTAGGCAGTCAGATCCTTCGATTCGGAACCTTCGCTTTTGAAACATTGCGTTGCGCCATTGAAGTCGCGTGCATATTTGCATCAGTAAAAGCAATTACCATAAAGTTTCTTGTCTGGGAGAAAACAACACGCAAGGAACTTCACCTCCTTGAGTTAACAAGCAAGATAACTACAGAATTTGCCGATATCGGCACCTCTAGGGGATTGCAGTATGAACGTTATTGCCGAATTGCCGTTATAAGCGAATTGAAATGCATGTAAAAGATGCCACCGGGACCGAACAAAATGTAACATTATGGGCGAATTGACGTTACAGACGAAGCCGTTATAAACGAATTAAACTATATAGAGCAGATTTACAAGAGGTTTCAGGCCCCCTTCGGATTAGACTAAAATAGTTAGTTTCAGGGCAAATTTTTTATTTTTTGGGCATATTGTTATTTTCAGGGCAAATTTTTTCTTCCCCCCAGTAAAATGCCTTCCCGTGCGGCTATGATCTCATGCATGCTTGGGGGGTTTGCCGAAACATCGTCGCTACCAGTTGCACTAGACGCCTGTGGCTGCTCTTCTACCGGTGGACACAGGTAGGCCTACCGTTCTAACACCGGTCAATAAAAACTTTTTGAGGTTCTTCACCCTGATCTGTTTCATACGAAGATGAATGTCTTTTTAATTTCACCACAAACCTGTCCGATTTCACTCAACACTTTTCGCTGACTAAAGAGCAGCGTGCAACCGATTAGCAGAATAGCTAGTTAATTCAGCCTGCAGCTAGCGGTCACTCATACCTCGCACTACATATCAGACAGTCTTGCCACTGGGGTCAGTCTCGTTAACATCAGATTGTTGCCTTTTTTCAACATCAGATTTTATAATACAGTTTAATATAAGCATTACCAATACACTCCCGTCGCCACGGGGGTCTTTGGTGGGCTTAGCTCCCTAAACAAAACTCCAAGCCCCCCCAATTTGAAATATGAATCACTTTAAATCAGCGGAGTTTTTGCCAAATTTTAGAATGTCAAGCCCCCCTACACAAACGTAAAGCACCCCTATTGAAGACTTTCTGGCGACAGTTCTGCACCAATACCTAGCAAAGTGCAATAACCCACGTTGAATCTGAAACTGAGGGAAGTATCGTCATTAAATGAAAAAATCGGTTAAATGCGTAACGTGTTATGTTATTCCCAATGCTAGGAAGAGAGCTTCTTCAGTTTGGAATGATTACCAAACACACATGAGAGTGAGAAATTGATGAAAGAAACTTAAAAATTATGAATCTAACTATCTTCATCCTGAAAGGATGTAAAATTGGGGAAAAAACATCAGCTCAGTCAACATCAGATTTGCTGCCAAATCGTCAGACATCAGATATTTCTCTCAAAACATCAGAAGTGGTAACACTGATACATATTATCCACGTGTGCACATTAGGAAGGTCCCAGGTTTGTGACGTATAAACTACACATCAATCGACACTGTTGGTAGTTCAAATGCCAAGTTTGTTTCCACGCTGGCAGAGCACGGTAACACCCAGCTCTTGTTATATATGGTAGTACAAACCACGCAGGACTGAAGAAAGCTGCTCAGTATTTCTCAAATCTCGAAACTTCATAGCCGCTTGATTTGATCACATTTGTGTTGCTACGCCTTGTGGTCAGTCCCGTGGGGTTTGGTGGGCGAAGCCCCCACAAATTGAAATATGAAACACTAAATTGGTGAAATTTGTCAAAATTGAATGTCAAGCCCCCCTGCACGAACGTAAAGCCCCCCCCACACAAACGTAAATCCCACCTATTGACGACTTCCTGGCGACGGTTCTGCTTGTGTTTCTACCAGAGAACATTCTGCAATGAACTCGATCTCGACCTACAATGTTGGTGAAAAACTAAGAAAATAAACATCAATATTCTGATTGCTAAGGGGGAGCTTGAGCCCTCCCCCGGCTGCGCCTTTGGACGGTGGTGCGAATTTTTGCGCTTTGGTGACTTTTCAAAGGTGTCCTGTGAAGATGCGAAACTTCTGAGGACAATTGCCGAAAAACATACCGGTAGGGAACGTTTGAGAATTTGGCAAACCAATTCATGAACCTGGAATGGAACGTGTTAAATTAACCAGTGCTCTCGAGGAACTGTTCTAAATAACATAACTTGAATGTTACAAATTGGTGTCACATCGTTCGGCTTTTTCTTTCAATAGGGGAGAGTGTGAAGCCACTCAAAACTTTTCGTGTCTTTACCTAAAAATCTACCATACCCTGCGAAGTGTGAATTAGCACCTAAGATAGGAAATTTAGACAGAAACAGAGTCTTGTATGCTGAAATCAGAAACAAAATAGGTGTGACTTGAAAACGGAGTATAAAATCACTAGAACAGACGACTAATAGAAAGGTTTGCAATAAAACAAAAACCTGTGGTAAGTTTGTGAATTTCTACTTTGTTTTTCAGATTTTTGTAAATGAAAATAGTAGCAAGTATTAGTAAAAATGTCAACAGATGCACATGCAAGATGTTTCAGAATCTTGAGTAACTTGCGCTTTAATTGGACTCAAGATCCAGAAGTAGTGCTGAGTGAAGCATAAAAGACTGTTGGTTTGGATTCTGATTGCTTAAAGACAGATCCAGAATTATTGGAATTCTGTCGCAAACACTTGGGTCGAAGGTTGAAAAAGCGATACCACCCTTTGTTGGCCCTTCTTATTCCTGCCCACTTTATTTGGCGAATAAACACAATGTGGATTATGATAAGGTGCAGGCCCACTGATGACCAAACATATGAACGAGTACGCAAAGCCATTTTGACACCTCAGCCTAATGATGAGTACGATTATAAAAGTGTTTTGAGAAAGCGTTAACAAGCTATCATCATTGTTAGAAGATAATTAGTTATCTTTTTGTTCACATGTTTGTAGAAATTTTGTGTATTTTTAAAACTTGAAGTAAAAGAACAATGAGACGTCAGGTTAAAATTGCTCCGAAAAACAAGCAATATGTTAAAGAAGAAGTTAATGACAAGGCAGCAGTTCTTGAACGCTTGGTTGAAACACCGGTTAGTTTCACAACACATGAACAATTAGAACCTTGCAGATATGACCGTAGTCCGTTTGTGGATGTTGAAAAAATAGATCAGAAAAATATATTAAAAATGTTGCGTTATGCACATTTTAATTTGGGTAATCCGCTTCCGATTTTGAGAATCAAGTTGAACAAATTAAATCTGGATTTGACTATTTTTACAAAATATTCACTGTTGTTCATGAAGTTACAACGTCGACTTTATGATGTGCTTCGCCATTCAGAATATTGTAAATATGCACTTTTGATCATGAAGATGAATAGATATGACTTTGTGTGGCAGATTGAAATAATTTGGGATATATTGGAAAACACTAAGCATAGTCAGGGAACTTATGCTTTACTGGAAGATTTAATTAGCAACCGGATTTAAGAAAAATATAAATTGTGTTACAGTTAGAGAAGCTTCAGAAGTATGCCACTGTGCTATTTACTTAGATACAATGCTGTATATATGCTAAAGTCATCACTATGCCGACTTTCGTTTGAAAAAATGTGAAAATTTATAAAACAACTTGAACGAGATAATTGCACGCATTTTAGCGAAAATGCTTATTCGTGTGTTCAGTTTAAAAGAGTACAACCTGATTTGGTTTATGCCTTTGTCACTGTACATGACTTTTCGTATATGACTAGAAAGAAAGAAACGGCTCGCATCAAGCCAATTTACCAATCTTATTGTTCTACCAGCTGCCGACTTAATGTTAAATGAAAACAATCGCCTACTGATAACAATTTTACGGTGATTCTGTGATATGAGTAAAATTTAAGCGAAGCAAGGTTGTATATACTCATGTGATTCGTGTGAAAGTGACCATTAAAAGGCAAAAGGGTAATGCACAGTGCAATATTCCTAGGTAGTGCGTGTATACAATTAACTGTTGAAATTTGTGTTTTTACCTACTGCGATAAAAGCGCCTATGCCTACCTCAGGAAAAGCGTAGTGATGTAAATATTAGAAATCTTCCTTTCTGTACAGAGAACTATAAACTGATATAAAAATCACGCTTATAAAATGACAGACGTAAAGCTTGACAACATTTTTGTGATGCCTATAATTGATCAACCCCTTAACAGAGCTGCTTTAGAAGCCTCTATTTATTTGTACTGTATTGAACATGGACTGCGATCTGCCAATTACAACGAGTATATCGTACTTCATTTGAAAAAAGACTTTTTTGCAACTTTTATGTGTATATTGTTCTGTTCCATTATCCTGTTGGAAAAAGATTTAAAGACCTTGCTCTTCGAAATTGGAATCTGTTAAAAGCTGACATTCTGTCTGAATTACAGCATAAACTTGAAGAAACTTAGACTAATATGGAAACTGACAGGAAGAGAACCTTGATGTGAACTAGAAAAGAAAATAGATAGTAATTGTACAAAAGATGTGATTTTTCGTAAAGATTTTAAATGATCATGTAAAATGCTAATTTAAAAATAAAACCTAATTGTAAATCTTGGATTTCTTAGATGAAGGACGCAGGGAATGCATTACAAACAGCTGCTGTATCTCTGATGGTCATTCCGTTGGCTCCTGAAAGGTTAAAAGGACGTAAAAGCAAGATTGGAGATTGTGAGATGTTGTCGAAAGAACAAAATTGCTATTCCTACTCACAAACGACCTGATTTTGTTTACCCTACCTCAGACTATCAGCATGCAAATTTAATATATGCTATCTTTTGGAACGCTCGAATTACTAATCCAGCGTTAACTCGTATCAACAAAATTAGTTTGCTTTGGGATTTGGAATCGCCACCATCCGGTTCTTTAAGACTTGAATAGGAATATTGTTAAACTTATTGTTAAAAATGATTAGATGACAGAACCCAGGAACTACATACCCAAATCAAAATTTTCGCTGTTATACGACCCACACGCCACTGCAATTTTGGGAATAAGTAATAAGCGCATAAGTATTACGGAAGCAAAAGCATAAGGGCTAGAATTTTTTCAAGATTTCAATATACCCGGTTTGGACAATGAAACGTTGTGTTATGTCGCTTGGTGTCCTAACAATGTAAAAACTGTTTATAAAACGTATCTGATATACTGTATAGGATTGTCTGTGCATCTTCAGATAATAGTTCAGTGGGAAAGACAACCATTTTTTCTCGATTTGGTACAGTGTAAAGGTCTTCTGACCTGGCGGGGTTAATTGAAAACATGCATTTATATAAACCTGTGTTTCCGTTATCTGTCATAAACTTTGAAGATGTAATGATGGTATCACTAAAGCACAAAAACTTTAGATATTTTTGACGCCATGATAATGCTTTCTGCAATTTTAGAAGGTAATGGCATTGAATGGCCAGCAGATATTGCTATTAAAATCGCTTGGTGCTCACCTTTGTTTCCGTCTCATTATAAAACTTACATGTTATGTTATCAACCTACCCCATTGAGTAAGAGTATAATGGTTTCTCGGGATCGTCGTAGAATTGTCAGTGATGTGAAAATATGTGACGGACACATGTTGTTTCCTAACTTGTAAATATGTTATATTAAGATATTTTCCTGTGAACATAGTACAAGACTTTAATCAGAATCTGAGTTAAAAATGGCTGTACGCTTTTCTGACAAGGAATAAGAACAAAAGTATAGTGGAATGACTGTATTGATAATCAGCCATCGAATTTTGAACCCGATTGCTGCTGTTAAGGAATTACTAGCAACTTATCGGTTTATTAAATGCAAGAACCACTTAGAAATACTTCTTTTCGAATTATTTATTGCATTTATTAGTTTGGTAGAACTGGTAGGTGTTAAGGTTTGAGGTTATGTCCAGGGCTGAGTCACCGTGGATTGGGATGCCTCTCTACTTCTGTTGACCTGAAATATGTAACTGTGTTATGTTTACAGTTTGTTTTTGATGTCTTGCTATTTTTGAGACATCAGTATTTCTACTGTGATTTTATGGTACTGAAAAAGTGTTTTTTGCAATATTGTGTTATAGTCACTTTGTTACTGCTAGTGTCGACTTTTAATTCTTTTCTTCTTTTCTTTCCTTCCAGTAAAGAAACATACAGGAATTAAGGTCATGTTTTAAATTAAACAGAATTTTGAAAAGTGATTGATAAAGTGTATGACGAAAATGTCGAAGCAAACTCGAGAAGCCATCATATTTTTATGAGAACTTTGAAACAATGCTTATTCGACATGACTACAAGAAAAGTGGAACTATTTTACTACCCAGTATTCAAGGGTTCTAAAGTACCCACAAAGGAAGAACTACGACGAAAGATTATTAATTATTTTATACATCATCCCGAACTCAAACCTCAGAAGAGTGAACCTTGGTACTGTTCTGAAGTATCACCTGGTTATAATCATGGAACTATGGATTGTTACCTCATCGTGTCACCGAAGCCATTGAAGAAAGCTGATTGTTCAGATGGTACCATTCGTTACTCAAACATTGAATTGTACAATTTCCTAAAGAGAGGTACTCTTCTTCTTGAAACCGGAAACCCACCCAAAAGATTCAAGTTGGTGTGAAGAGACTGACTGCATCACACCATCTAGACTACAAACTATTTATTCATCTCCAGTATTATGGAAGATTATTTGTTCATTTTTGTTATACATCAGTTTGGAACGATCCGGATTTCGTTCATCGTGCGAGTATCATGAAAAAGTTTATAAAAATAATGATCCGAGCTCTGGAAAATCTTGTGTTATATCACTAATGAGCTCGTTGTGCAAGTATGCACGAGATTTTAAGATTAATCAAATAACTGCAGTCCAAATACGTATAACGTTGATAAAGGATCTGGCCACAATTATCGTGAGTTATTTCTTCTTTCGTATTTTCAATCGTGCCTCTTGATGATGCAATGTGTATTGGAATTATATTCGTCTACAGAACCAGTACAGGACCTTGTGGTTTTTACTCTGTCTACTCAGACAGCCAGCCGTAGGCTGAATAGCAATAATATGGTAAAAAAGTACACTTGAGTCATCAACAGTTAAAATTTTCATTATACCAAAAGTTTTCAGAAAAATTCGACTTCTAATTGTGAAAATCAAAAACCTTCAAGATTCCAGAAGTCCTTTCGTTGAGGAATTTATAGCCTGTAATATGAGGCTCAATAAGATTGACAACTGGTCATTTTTTATTTAACCGTAGTACGAGACTGATTCCAAACATCTGTATGAGCTCAAGCTGATCTGTATAAAAGTTCTTCAGCACAAAAATTTGCTTTTCAAAATTCCGATAAGTTTTCATAGGAAAAACGACGGGCTTATCTTGTTTTGAGAAAAATGTCATCTATTTTAGATTTGCATCTTATCAAACTAAATATCACCTGTACGAAACCTATGTAGGTACATGAATTTCGATCGTTCCGAATTGTTGCTAGCATCATTTCATCAATGATTTCAGTCCACGGACAAGCAGTAACCTTTTGAATTTGATATCAACTGGTTTTCAACGTTTCAGTGTATTTCGGATATTAAGTCAAGAATTATTTATCTTAATTTCCGCTTATCACAATTCCTTTACAAAAATTACAATCAAGTTGTGGGAAATTTGTAATTAAAAGGTTTCTTAGTGAAAGATCACATATTAAGAAACTATGGCACATAAGATAAAACACGGATAAAACGCAGCTAAGGAAAATCATATTTTCAACCTGATATTCAACAAAATTTTGGAAGATTTGATTTGCCATAAGTCTAGATTTCTAATTGAGATTTTCCAGAAGACTCGAAATTTTATGATATTTATAGTATTAGCCAAAAGTAGATACGATCAAGGCATCTATAAGACCGAACACAGGAGAAGATATGATTGACATACACATATTAGATCATTTGGGGATCATTTGATTTGAAAATAAAGCGTGAGACTACACATTGGCCAAATTTGACGTAGGTCGTTAATCGAACTAAAATCTCTATACACGCTGATAATTACTCTTTGTTTAAGCTTACGGTGTTAGAATTGTAAGAACTGGAATAGTAGCTTTTCATTCTAGAATGACATATTTTAAGCCAGTGTGTTGTTTTGAATGCTGTTTAGTGTTTTGGTTTATATATTAGCATTGCTATGTAGTTAGGTTTGGTTAAAGTGCAACAAGGGGCGGATTAATAAATGAAATTATGAATGTGAACTCATGGATGGCGTTAAAATCTAACCACTGTTACCAAAGGGATGGCTAATGAAAAGCTTGGTGTGGCAACAGAACCGTCACCAGAAAGTCCTCTGTAGTGAGGCTTTACATTAGTGCAGTGGGGCTTAACATTCTCTGAAATTTGAACAAATATTACTGTTTTATAGTGCTTCTTATTTGAATTTGGAGGGGCTTGGAGCTTTATTTCGGAGGGGTTAAGCCCTCCAAAGCCCCCCCAACGCCATCCATGAGTTTACATTCATAATTTCATTCATCAATCCGCCCCTTGTTGCATTTTAAACCAAACCTAACTACATAGCAATGCTAATCTATAAACAAAAACATTAAACAGCATTCAAAACAATACACTGACTTAAAATATGTCATTTATATTGACATGGCTGACTAAAAATTTAGTCCAACAAGTCAATATCGCCAAAAACAATTTTGCATATCATGTTTAAGAAAGAAAAATGCTATCTGGCCTGGTATCATCCAACAACCAGTCAATGCAGGCTCACATAGAATGAGTGTGAAGACTAGACTGCAAGGCCTGGTGTAGACTACAGACGACAGTAAAAGAGCTGGAGTGCTCCAGCTAGTCTAGACTACAGATCACAGTACGCCAACACTAGCTAGCCTTAGTCCAGGTACGCAGCAAACAACATCCTTAAAATGTATACTGAAAGAGCCCTATCTTGCCACACCAGGAACAGATTCATGCTGACAAACTTGGAGTTTCCAATTAGCAGAGTAAGAGGGGGAATGGGATTACACTACGGTACAGAGATTACACCATAGGCAGACTCGGAGTCATGGCACAGAAGGCTGAAAAGATGCTTCTGAAGATAATGAATGAATGATTGTGCAATGTGCAACTTTTTCCAAAAGTCCGAATCATCGAAACATCGATAAAAGCGTTTCGGATATCCGGATCCGCATCCGGTTCTTATTTGAAAGCAGTTTTTGAATATCCGGGTCTGGTTGCAAACTTACTATCCTGCCGGATATCCAACCGGCAACCCGGATAATGATCATCTCTGGTGCCCACTGCCATATACTGCTCAACCCACTGATAACCACAATTTTATTCTCTATTGCATACGCCCGGTTGACTAGTACGGGAATTTCTGTCCGTAACTGCTTGATGACATGCATTGAGCACCCAAGAAACCTCTCCCCACGCCTTATGTCCATGCGAGTTCGCATCTTCCAAAGGTGTTTAACTGTACTGTCAGCATACGCCCCTACGCTTATGGCGTGTAGCAAGGAAAAGGATGAGTTCTATCAGCTTCTCAGTGAGTCACTCTCTACCATATTCCCAAAGGCGATGATTTCGTTCTTGCCGTAGACTTTAACGCTCGGGTTGGAGCGGAACACGATAAGTGGAATGTCGTGCTCAGACCTCATGGCTCGGGTAAAATGAATAAAGGTGGTCAACGACTTCTTGAACTCTGCACCAATTACAACCTTGCACTTAACACCTTCTTTGCTGGCTCCGTCAATTCGAAAGTAACCTGGATGCATCCACGGTCTTGTCGCTGGCACCATTTGGACCATATCGTTGTTCGGCATAGACAATTGAATAGTGTAAAGCATACCCGCAGCATTCACTCAGCACACTGTGGGACGGATCATGCTTTACTCCGCAGCAAGTTGCTTGTTGCCCCTCGCAAGTTTTTTCACAGCAGCAAAAAATGCAGTCCGTCCATCAACACCGCAGCAATGAAAAACGACTCAAGCACCTCGCTATTCAAATCTCTTCTCTCAAGCAATGCCAGATTACCCAGGAACCAATGTTGAGGACGCCTGGTCGAAGCTTAGGTCTCTTGTCATGGGCATGCAGTGTCAGCTTTTGGTCATCGACAGAGGAAGCAGCCTGATTGGTTTCATGAAAGCGCCAATGTGATAATTACTGCTGTGGAAGCAAGACGTGAGGCCAGACTACAGCTGAAGACACGAAACACAAGAGCTGCTAAAGCCAGACTACGCAGAGCCAAAGCTAATGTTCACCGATTGGTTCGCGCTGCCTTGCGTAACTTCTGGACAAAGATCAGGACAGAGGTGCAGAGATGCTCTGAGGTTGGTGACCTTCGAGGGGTATACAATGGCATTAAATCCGCCGTAGAACCACACCCAGTAAGGACCGCATATCTTCTGTCAGTGCAAGGTTCATTGATTCAAGACCCATCTCTCCAGCTTGACCGCTGGGTCGAACACTACAGTTCGATCTATTCACAAGAGCATTTCACGACGGACGCACTTTCCCACGTACCACAACTTCCGGTTCTGCACGTCCTCGATGCAGAAATTTCCTTTTCCTCAGTAAAACAGGTTGTTCGATCATTAAAGAACTTCAAGTCTCCTGGTGCTGATGGCATCACAGCAGAAATTCTACACTGTGGGGATGACATCCTTGCAGCTCATTTATACAATTTGTTGTTGGCTTGTTGGCGCTCACAATGCATCCCCCAAGACCTGAAAAATGCTGTCACTGTTACTTTATATAAAAATAAAGGCAGCCAACAAGATTGCAATAATTACAGAGGGATTTCCCCCCTCTATGTGGTTGGCAAAGTCCTAGCATGCGTCATTCTCCCAAGGTTTCAGGTTCTTGCTGATCTTATCCTTCCCGAGAGCCAGTGTGGGTTTCGACCCCATCGTTCAACCATTGGCATGATTTTTACACTTCGACAGCTTCAAGAAAAATGCTTGGAACAGCGCAAACCACTAATTGTTGTATTTATTGACCTGACAAAGGCATTCGATACGGTGTGTCGAGGAGGATTGTTTGCGATCCTGCAATGGCTTGGCTGCCCAGGCACATTGTTGTCTATCATCAGCGGTTTCCACAACCATATGCAAGTGTCTGTTCGTTACAATGGTTCTATCTCGAAAGCATTCCCCGTTACACGTGGCGTTAAACAGGGGTGCGTTCTCGCACCAACCTTGTTTGCAATTTATTTCTCAGCACTTCTACTTCGTGCTTTTCCATCCACTTCCGGTGTTTTGCTCCACTCACGTATCTCTGGGAAGCTGTTCAATCTGTCTCACTTCCAGGCCCGCTCTAAGACTCATTGGGTGTTTATACTACACGTGAACTGCTCAACTGCTCTATGCCGACGATGCGGCCTTTGTTGCCCACAGTATTGCTGGTGCACAAGTACTGTGTAATTCTTTCGCAGCAGTGTGCATTGACTTTGGAATGAAGATAAGTTTGAGCAAATCAGTTGTCCTTGTTCAGGGCGTCTCCGACCCCGTAACCATTACCATCAATGATGTTGCCTTAAAAGTTGTTGAAAAGTTCTGCTACCTTGGATCAAACGTCACTGCATCTGGATCCCTCGTTTCCGAGCTAGACGCACGCATTGGCAAAGCTGCCTCTACGTTCGGAAAACTTAGCTCTCGAGTCTGGGCAAACCAGCACCTCTCGGTTCACGTTCACGTCAAGATTCGTGTCTATGGGGCTTGCGTGCTCAGCAAGCTGGTCTACGGCTGTGAAATCTTTTCATTTGCTCTAATGTTCACTAATGGTTGGTTTACTGCATGCGATGACTTTTATGATGCTTCTGCTTGTTGGCTGAGTCATATCATATGAGTCATATGAAACAATAAACCATACCAATCTGGCCAACACACCCATACCAGGAAAAAAGGCTCAACGCATTCCATTTTCGCTGCCTGCAATCCACCCTCTGTGTCTCTTGGCATGACCGTATACCAAACACTGCAATTATGGATAGAACTGGTGCTCCCGATACATGGGTGTCGGTAGGGGGGACCTTGGCCTCCCTGGATTTTAAAAAAATTAGCAAAGTGTGATGGTTGCTGTTCGTACGTGCATGGTCGTTGCTTGTAGTTCGATCGATTGATTGTTGCAGCTGCCCGGAGCCGTCTTGCTTATCGGTAGAGTGCCTTTCGTTTATTG